>Ga0123353_10000010_pt1 | contig 225448 bp, 270 predicted proteins | sample TergutLab28metaG_3_FD_92763 | JGI IMG/M metagenome (GOLD analysis project Ga0123353, IMG submission 92763) | Labiotermes labralis P3 segment gut microbial communities from Petit-Saut dam, French Guiana - Lab288 P3 | ecosystem: Host-associated > Arthropoda: Insects > Digestive system > Gut ... | reverse complement strand
TCACAAATATCTACGGCTACATTGTGATGTCTTCTTGAGTTTTCTATAATGCTTGTGTCATTACTATAAATGAAAGTTTGATTTCTAAAGTTATTTGAAATTTCACTAGCTAAATAGTGCCTTGATGGCATCTCAAACGTAAATCCGCCTTCACGTATTTGTGTAACTTTATTATTAGGTACGTCGATGATATACCTAATAATTTTTTGAGCTAACACGCTGCCATCTCGCCTATGTGCGGTTAAGGTAAAATCTTGTATTTTTGCCGGCCCTTGAATAGGTATTTTTACGCTAGGCGGAGAAATACCATAATAACCGCCATTCATCTCACAATTACAAGCGCCTGCTGTATCGGCCACCCTATCCTCCGGCACGGGATAAGCAGTAAGCTCGCAGTCCCCTTGCGGACATTCTAAGAGAAGGGTAATTGGTGGAATTAAATCATCAACAGGAATACAAGGTATTTCTGCATCAGGTACCAGCGGCATATTAGCTGGTGGAAATTGAAATGTATCCGTAGGTGCAGGAAATTCACAGCAAGGCACAGGTACCAGCTGCTGCACATAAGGCATTATATTGCCTGACCCATAGCATTCTCGGTCTAAACCATGTGGATTACGCACCATCCCTGACGAAAGGTAGCTTAAAGCACCGCTCGACAGGCCAGAACTATAATATGCCGCTAATCCACTTGACATAATTATTCACAAGGAGGAACCGGAGGAACCGGCGGCTCCTCACATTCGCCGCGTATGTCACCAATACATGTAATTGTTAAAGTTTGTGGCTCACATTGATCAAGAGGCGTTACCTCCGCAATAAAATTATTATCATGCGTTAATACAATATGATTACCGTACGCCCCAGCTACGGTTTTTGCAAAAATTTTACCGGCCTCAATGCCGTCAAATCTATTAGAGTCCGGAGGATTAAACGGTTCAAAATTACCGTCAAAGTAGCCTTTACCTATTGGTGTTTTAACCTGCCCTAAACCGGCCCCAGCTAGCGGCATTAATACTATTCTATTTTCTAAAGGTAAAAAAGTTATTAAACAATTGTAACCTTCTTTAAAAATAACGTCCCCTAAAGTTATGGAACCATAAGACCAGAAAGACGGTCGATTTTCAGTCGGATCGGGTAAGCACTTATTACTGGGTAAAAACCTATCTTGATTAAGAATCTCAATAGAGTTTATTTTGCGTTTATTTAGTATTTTGACACAGCCAATGTATACTGGAATATCCGTAAATTCAGGTGTTTGGCTGCCCTCAATTGGAAGACAACCTAATAATGCTGCGTGGCCTATCGTTATAAACCCGTATAAGTCACTACCCGCTACGCTTTTTATTGTTGTAAAGTCAAGAGTATTTTTAGGAATAATAAACTCTAGCGGATGAAACTCCTCTCCTTCAGAAATAATGACAGTTACTTTATAGCCGTCACTTACCTGCCTTAACGAAGCCATTACCTCAGCTGGGCTAATGTCATCGTTGCTAGTGTAAAGAACAATACCTAAATCTACAATACCTTTTTGCAGTACATTTATTTCAATTTCACTAAAACTCGAGCGGTTTGACTGAACCTGCTCTTCGTCAAAAGGATAAAAACGTAATGTATTTTGTGAATAAAAACTAGTTTCCACGAGCTGCCAATCGTATGTCTAAACTATTTCGTCTGCCTGTAAGACGTAGCGCATCGCCATAAAGTACTAAACTATTTGTATATATAGGTATATTGCCATTTATGTCCGGTAACAATGTAAATGATTTACTAATTAAATTAGCCGGATCTCGATTATTAATTACAGTTAAGTCGATACTTGCTACATACCTATTAAAAAACTCTTCTTCAAATACTTCTTGTCGCCAAATTGCATAATAAGGTTCGCCAGTAAAGTGAAAAAAAACTGCATTATCTTTTCTTTCTAATGTTATTCCCTGTGTACCAACAAATTCAACATCGCCAGTCACTAGCTGCCCATCTACAATAAAGCCCACTAATCTATCTTCGACTATGGGTACATGACACGCTACCTCAAACATGGCCGTACCTCGTAATAACGAATAATCACCATCAGGTACAAATAGAATCGATTCTAAGGACTTAACAACCAATAATCCAGCTCGCCGACCCCATGTATCGATTAGCTCAATCGTCTTTTTTGTGAACTCATTTATATTTTCCGCTTCAATTCTATAGTGCCCTTCAATAAGTTCTTGAGTGACTATCGTACCTATGTAAATAGTAATTTGTCCGCGTCGCTTTACCAGTCGAGTTATTTCATATCTATTCTGCCCAGTGACATAAATATGCGCATCAGCAATAAAGTCTGCAGGAAAATATATCGTGTCCGTCAGCTGAAATGAAGACATTTCGCTGAACGGGTAATTAGCTGCCTCATGATAAGGGAATGCTCTTGGATACATTTAATTAATATGCTTGCAATACGCCAAAACCTGCCCAAAAACGTGGCCTTCCACTGGTGCTAGGCTGGCCGTTAGCTACTCTCCGCCAAGGCATAAACCAGGGATTATCTAGCTGAGGCCAGGGTAAATTAGTGGTATCAACTAATACTTCGCCGGTACTTTGTCGATGTAATCTCATTTTTAGTATATATTCTCCATTAAAATCCATTGGATGCGGTAGCGGCTTCATAAAAAGCCCTAATACTCTATTGCCGGGCAAACTATGATTAAGCTGATCATAATTTGAATCCGGGTGTCCAGGAGTGTGGTTGTAGAATCTAAAATTCCAAATAACGTCCGGCTCAAACCATGTTCGACGCACTTCTATATTACGAGAATAAGCCCAACTACCACAGGTTCCTCGAGAACAGAATGTCCCAAATGGGATATAATACCAGTCCCATGCGCTATTGCGTAAGGTAAGTCTTGAATTTGTATCTCTTACACACAAGCCACCTGAGCTATGAAAACCGGCTAAACAATTGATTGGCGGCCCTGGCGTACTATTATCGACACATACGCCACCCACTAATATATGTCCTGGAGGGCATTGAATTACTTCCTCATCTCTAACGCAAACTCCATTAATAAGAGTAAAACCTTCAGGGCAGGTGAGCACAGGCGGCGGCTCAAATCTGTCTGGTGTACAAATACCATTTATTAACGTAAAACCTTCAGGGCAGCTACCGGGCGGATCATTATTACCTCCAGAAACTCTAACGCAAACATCCCCTACCAGCCGAAAACCTTCTGGACAAGTTAGCTCCGGTAAAATCAATTCCTCACACTCTGGAAAATATGGGGCAGTAGTTACACAATCAGCTTCAGGCGTTGGGATAGTAGTGATATGATAGTCTGGATCTGGACACAGAGCTTGCAAATCAAAATCTATACCTAAATGAGCACCAACTGTTTTATCCGGTTGCTCAGGTAGTCGCTCAATAATTGGGGCAACTGTAAATGGCCCAATAAACCTTACAGCCAAACTTCCATCAGCCCCAGCAGCAGCGCCATTTATATGCCCGACATTGTGCATCGGCGTTTCTTGATACTGTGTAAAGTAATTTATGCCATTAGCTAAGTCTTTTTTTAGTTCATCCTCCAGTACAAAAAATATTTTATTGTCTTTAGCCGTAATAGTCAGTCCGTTATCACCTATTAATTCCACCAACCCATTAAAACGTATATGCGTTTTATCGCAGGTCGCGGCTAAAAATAAATGCTCTGACCTAAATAAACAACGCTCAGCTATTTTTGACTGAGCTGCCGAACTGTATCTATGAATTACTGGAAGATCTAAAATATTTAAACGCCCAGGAGTTAACCAGCCAGAATAGCCTTCGGTTATCTGCTCAAGAAAAACCGGACGACCATAAATCCAGTCACTTTTCAACACAGTAGCTGATAAAATGGGTGTTTCAGCAGTCGCAATAATAACACTTACTAACTCTCGGCCAATATTTATGCTGCTAATATAAGGCTCATCAGTTAAGCTACAGGATAAAAATATATCCGCAATAAAATCAAGTGGACGGATGTTCCCTTTATCATCTATTCCTGTGGCTACAGGATCAAGAATGAAGCTCCTCGCCTCATTGTGAGGCAGAAAATTAAGGTAATTTCTATCTAATGACACAATCTAATTATAACTTATGCAAGAAAAGCTAGAGACGGAGCGAGAATGGCGTGAACAACAACTTAACTACGCTTTTAATAGCCTTATTAAGGTACCACAAGTGTTCAAATTTAGGTCAATTAATACTGCGCTTAACTGGGTGAGAAAATACAGCCCTACGTTAATAGGGCTGTTAATTGAGAAGAAATTTACGTTTATTTTGTTTAAGATTAAGAGAAAAGCTGAAAGCTGCGGTCTTGAAGTCGAACAACAGTGCACAATTTGGATTAAAATCCCAACTACTCAACGAAAGAGTAACATTGCATTTTTAAATTACAAAAATAATCCCACATTCTCATAAAGGTGTCCAAACGTTGCTCCAGCGTAGCTTGAAAATAAGGCACATTGTTGCGTCTTTCCATAAAAGTCACTAAATTACGGCGATTAAATAACTTCTTATTTACTAAATTAAATAACCTATCCCAATTTGGCACTACTCTATCAAAACCATACCCAAATTCCTTCATTTGCCCCTTAAAAAGTACGCCAAATTTACCATTATCAAGTATGTCTCTATAAATTGGTTGGTCAAAACCCGCAACAAGCAAACCTTGATGTAAGGCAGCTGACAAAAAATAACCTACATGATTCATTGGATTAAGATCAATAAATAAATCATGCTGTTCAACAATATTTAGATACTCAAAGTCAGAAAAACAATTTATGACTAAACATTTATCCGAGCACTCTAACCCCATTTTCTCCACAAACTGAGCTTCTTCACGATAGGATTTACCGTCCATCAATAAGGTAATAAAAACATCAGTACGTTCTTCAAGAGTTTTAACGATATTCTTAAGAATAGCTAACCTATTGGACGGGTTTTTAATCCCGCACATTGAAATTGTTACTTTTATTTGTTCTGGATTAATTAGATCGCACCGAGTAGGTTTAAGAGTTCTAAATGAGCCCGGGTAGCAAGCCTGCGCACCATAGGGGCTTCCCATTAAACAGTTATTAAAGCGATTGTCTAGCTGCTTTGTAGGTAAAATAATAGATTGATATTTTTTAGAGCTGCACATTTGCTCCCAATCCCACTTAACATAGTCAGCAAACAAATAATTTTGACAACCCTTTGATTTGTCGATATAATCTCTGCGATAGTCAAACCAATACACTGCTTTAGCTTGAACTTTGTCGCCTTGAGCAGTATAGCCTCTCAAGCGACGTGCAAAATCATTAGGACTGACTATCCTGCGCACACAGTGATCTATTAGCGGGGAACAGTAGCTAGAGATTGGGTCTAATGTAACATATTCAAAATTATATTTTCGAATATCTACAGTTTTTTTTACGATAAAAGAAGCCATTGCAGAAGCATAAACAGCAGCTTCACTCTGTTTATACGGAGCAAAGAAAATAACGCGCCTTTTTGGTGTTGACATAGGGGTATGAGTTTAGAATTAGGGGTAATTATAAGAGTAGGCGTAATATACCCCAGCTAGAATAATTGTCAAGTGCCCCCTCTTGCGCGGCGCACATTCTGTGGCTGGCGTTGCTCCAGCACTGGTGCAGCTTGACTCCGCGCCTCATAATCTTCCTTTACGAACTGTAACGCCTCTTGCATTGTGACAAAACCATCACCATTTAAATCCAGCATCACAAATTCTGCCACTGCTGCCCCAATAGGTAAGGTACTGGCAGCAATGTATTCAACCATTGAAATTTGACCATCTTGGTTTGCATCAAACTCAAAAAACCAACTAAATGAGCTAGACTTTAGCTCCGCTGAGACATTATCGTATACGCCAGAAATAGTGACAGTCTGCTGTTGAGTAGCTGCTATGGGCGCTGGCGGCTGCCTCAGGCTAGGAGGCGCTGGTAGCGTAGGCGGGCGCATACCAAATTGGAGTATCGGCTCCCATAAGGTAATTTGAGGCTCGCCAAATGGTCGCACCAGTGGCGAATTATCAACTACCGGAGCTGCTACCTCAGCTGGCTGCTCTGGCGTTCTCTGTCCTCGCTGAGGAGCCTGAGCATAAAGATTAAACGTAAAAAAAAGAAGTAGGAGAATTAATAATACTCTCATACTTCTTTAAACCCCGCAAGGTTACAAAAGTTCTTCTCTCGCGCGAGAAAAATTACCATCTAAACGGCGGCCGTTGTTGCGGATGTCCAAACTGTGTGGGGAAGGATTGATTCCACCCATGCTGCTGAGTGAAATTTTGATTCCATCCGGGCCCGGGCCGAGACTGATGGATGTTAATCTGGGTTGGTCTTGTCATGTTGTGCATAACAATACCGTGAAATACGCGATCAACAATATGCGGTGCAGCTGCCGCCAATACTGCGCCTGGGCGCGGTTGGTAATGGTGCTGTACCATCACCATTCTTTGTCCCGTTATCCCGCAAATGAAGATTTGCTGCGGCTGAGGAGGTGCCATGACCGCGTGTACCTGCACATTAACAGGCTGCTGTGCTTGTATAGGCTGTGGCACCTGTAAATGTGCTCGCAAGGCTTGCTCTCGCTTTAACGCCTCAATTTGGGCGTTAATTTGAGCATCTGATAGCTGCTCAACAACTTGCCCTAGGGCAGCTGTTGCAAGCAATAATGTAGCAACACAAAAAATAATGAGATGTTTCATTGTTAGTCTCCTATTGTTAGAGGTTAAATTATCCCAAAATCATGTACCAGAATAGTCACCATATTTAACGCCTAAATGAGCCGTCCGGATTTGCCCCGATATTCTGATTTACGCTGCGAGTCATAGGCGTAAAGCTAGGCTGTAGTCCTCCTGGATTTTGAGGAGAAAAGGGCGGCGCAGAATGCCACTGCGTATAAAGATTCGCCAGTCCTAGCCCTGATGTACCAAGAGTGGAGCCTAAGCCAGTTCCCACTGATAACAACTTCCGCTGCATAGGAAATGAGACATTATTGGAAAACCATCCTTTTAAGTTCTCTCCAATATTGCCTAAAAAGGCCTGCTTACTAAAAGGAACATACTTAGCTTCTTTTACTTTTTCCGGTAGTGTTTTCATATTCGGTGTCTCCTGTGCCCATCTGTGTGCGGTACCTTCGGGTAACTCCCCGTCAGCTTCAGCTGCAAAAAAGAATCTTTGTTGTGCTTTAGACTTGAATGGCATTAGCGTATCCCCCTTCTTCGTCTTTCTTCTTCCTCTCTAGCGCGCTGCTCTCGCTGCCTTGACAACATGTAAAGCCCGCCAATACCTAAAGCCCCAACTCCACCTGCGGCAGCAACCCAAGGAGCCCAGTCACCAATAGTCTTCCACATATTCTGACCCTGCCTCTGTAAACCGCTCGCGTTTTGATTCAGTTCAGCTATGTGCGGCATACTGTCGTCCAGCGCACCAGCTAAATTGTGCATTCCCTCAGCAGCCTGCTGTCCTCCGCGATTTATTCCTCGACCAATAAAATAACCGCCGCCACCTAAGCCGCCTAGTAATCCGCCGCCTACAGCTAAATTCTGACCTGTATTACCGCCTCGCGCAGCTGTCGCCGTATTTACGGCATTAGCTGCCGACGTACCGCCGCCGCCAATGTTATATCCGGGCCCCGCAGGGTATGGGTAACTTGCAGTGGGCGTTGCTGTCATTCTAGGTGCTGCCGAAGCCGACGGCGTAGTAAATGTCCAAGGAGCATTGGGGTTAAATCGTTGTACGTTACGCCCTACAGTATCCCAATCATTTCTACTCATTGCGTGTAGCGTATGCCTTAACTGATCATATTTAGCTCCATGAGCTGCCATATCAAACAAATGATCACTGTTCTGGGCAGTTAGTCGACCAAACCCAGGTAATGCTCGAATAGCATCATCTGATAATGTTGTAGAAACTGCCTTAACCGCACCGCCGGACGCCAGCTTCAAAATACCATCGACATTAATTTCTACAATTTTTAATATGCCTTGCATAATATCTTTAATTTAAAATATAGCCCCAAAAGTGTCTACAAAAGCCTTATTTAATGTTTTAGGGTATTCAATAATTTGACCCCTATAAAAATCAGCATTTTGTGCGACACCCGCCGCTTCTTGCCCTAAACGACTGACACCATCAGCGGATATACGGCGCGCATCCTGAGGCTGAAGCGCCCTACCTGCTACTAAATCACCCATGCCTCGAAGACCTGCACGATACCATGCAGTACTCCTATCTAATCCTTCTCTCCATACATTTCTTGAACCGCCTGACAAATTACTTAAACTGCTACTCAACGCACCAACAGTGTTGGGCTTACCTGTAAGTTTGTTATGAGCTAAATACCCAGCTAAGCCACCAATACCCAAACCACCTATCCCTAAAGCTGCCGGAAGAATGTAATCAGAAAAACGTAATCTACCGCGACGCTTAGTCTCTCTCTCTATATTATCCTGCAAGCTAAAAAATCGATCGTCAGAAATATTTCTTCTGGTTAAATCATCCTGCGCCCTAAGCTGATACCTTTCCGCATCCCTACGGCGCGCATTACTCTTATCTCTTAACACATTATAGGCACCCACCAAACCAAGAGCCCCTATTCCAGTACCAATACCTGCCGCGCCTAATAAATTTACAGCATTACTTGCATTTTGAGCTGGTTCTTTGTAAGAACGTAAAAGCTCATTTGTAGTATTTAGATTTTGCACCAAGGCACTATCTGGAGAAGTTAAACTTTCCTTCACCGCATCTTGTATATTATTCCCCATGAGCGCGCCGCCTGCGCCAAGACCCCCTGCAAAACCTGCACCAATCGGGACAGAAATTGCTAAACGGCCCATAACGTTTCCTTTTTTAACAGTTTCACCCTCTAATGCCCTGTTAAAAATGTTGGGCATAATATTTTTTATCCCACTGTAAGTAAGGTAGCCTAGTCCAGCACCGGCCCCTAACGTAGCTAAAGGCCCTAAATAATCACTAAACTGTAAACGACTGCGCTTAGCCGCCTGATCCTCTAGCTCTAATTGCCTAGCTAAATATTCGTGCTTATCTAGCCCAGCTCGTACTAAATTTTTCTCCGCATGCCATAGTCGTCGCTCCGCATCTCGTCTACGTCTATCTTTATTACGATTTAACCAAGAATACGCGCCTAAGGCGCCAAGCGAACCCATTGAACCTGCACCTAAATAGGCAGCTAAGTTCCCGCTAACATTACCAAAACCTTCAACTCCTTTATTTAGCTTATCGCTAAAACTAACTACCGCAGCATTAAAAGTATCGTCTAAACTTCGCTCACGAGTTGAATTTATCAAATGCTGCGTAGGCCTGTCAATCAAAGCCTCAGCTGCTCCTTGCGCAGGATTGCCAGCTGCAGCAGCTTCTGCGTTAGGCAGTATAAAACCTTTATCTAAAGCATTTACACCTGCCATGCCCGTCACGCCTAGCATGCCAGTTCCAAGCAAGCCGTTTAGTGCACGCCCTATCCACGCCAATTTGAGAACTTGTTTATCATCCACACTATAATTATAAGGCCGCTCTCTTTTAAGAATCTCCACCTTGACCCTTAACTAGCTCATCGCCGCAGGATCTCAACTTCATCGGACAACTGAACTTCGCCTCTTACCCATGCTTGCTTAAAATCAGCCATTGTTGCGAAGACCTTTGGGCGGCTTTTCTTTTTTCTAGATCTAGTAGCTTCATAAAGCCCAGCTATGTAGTCCTCTTGTGGCGTAAAGTTAGGAGACCCATCAGTCATATTTAGTAAATTTTGTGAAGGCAGCATCAATCTTATTGCATCTTGAACTGCGTCATCGCTGATAGGTAATTGAAAATTCATAGCATCGCCGTCGAGGTCAGCACCAAAGCCTCCCATGGTATATTGATTCATTTGGATGCTATTTCCTTTAACTAGCTTAGGCCAAAAAGCCATAATTCCATATTGGTGCAAAATAGGAGATCGATCAAGAACTACTGGACGCTCTTGCACTGACTGTAAAAGTGCAGCTTTAGCTCGCTTGTCTTTATTATCGTACATGTCCTGAGCTGTCGTAAGCGGAACACCGCTTTGAGCTAGCTTCCTGATAATTACTGGTTTATAGATTTCATAAGCTGAATTAATGGGTAGCCCAACTTCATCTAAATCAAGATTGGGCGACATGGTAATTACGTTACGGGAAACAACGTCAACGCCTCCACCCAATAAATTACGTTGTACCATTCCATATTTACTGCTCCCCTCCCCAAAGACATGTCGCAATAACCCTGTTACCCGTTTTTGCTGTAGCTTGGGATGGGACGGATCCATTAATCCAGTTATTTGTTTAAAATAGTTGTAAGACTGCAAATACTCTTCACCTGCGTCACCAATTTGACCTTCTAGCTCCTTAACTGTTTTATCGTGATCAATCATTTGCTTATACAAATAATTAACATCGGCAATTAAAGCAGTTTTTGTCCCGCCCATCTCAGACACGGGCCGGAACTTAGGCGGTATAACTGGAATACGATCCAGCATCCAATCAGCTGGCGTTAAATCATTATCTTTAGCTGCCTTTAAGAACTGCAGCTTCTTTACTGCTTCATCTCTTTTTGTGCCTCTTGTACTGGCTATAGTTTCACGAGCACGAGACATTTCATGGTCAACATTTAGCTTGCCTAAAGCTTTTCTAATAGCTTGTGGCCCAGTTCCAAACTCATTTAATTGTGCCCGACCAGCTATGACATCATTTAATTTAGCCTGTGTCAAACCTAGCATTCTTCTAGCTGGCTCTTCCATTACCGGATTAAGCATAGGCTGAGCTGGTTTAATAAAGCCCCATTTCTCGCCATACTCACCAAAAATAGCTGGATCAAATAATCCGCCTTTAATACCCTTTTTATCGCCTTCCCACTTAATTGTTTCAGAAGAAGTGACTTCCCTATTACCAACTAATTGCTTGACATCATTATTAGTAAGGGCCAAGATTTTCAGCTTGTTAGCTGTTGGCGTTACATTAATTCCCGATCCTTGAAGGTGAGCCATAAACTTATGATACATTTGAGGCATTTCTGGCTCAGGCGGCTGATAACCTCTCATAAAAGCTGCCCAATAGTCATCATTTTTCTGCCCACGAATTCGCCTCGCATCAGCTAACATGTTATAAGCTCCATGACTTATAAGGGCGTTTGTGTGCATAAGAGCTACTCTTTTGGCCCCTTCACTGCCTCCGCTTGCAGGTTGTTCATCAGCTGTGTAATGACCAAAAGAACGGTCACTTGTCTTTCCCTCAGCTGAATGATGGAGTTTTTGAACGTAGCTGTAGCCCCACCCAATACCCTTTCCGTCCGTCCCGGTTATTAATTTACCTGTTTCAGGATCTAATACTGGATCCCGTGGATTAATTCCATGTTCTTTTGCCAAGCGCAAAACATATGCCGCCGTGTCAGGCTCCTTGGGATCAAATGATTCAATCTTAATTGGCTTACCAGTTTTCTTAGCAATTCGGCCTAATAAATGCTCATGCAGCATCGAATAATTTACTCTACCGATATTTCCTATTGGAGAATATACAATTTCAGCTGGGCCATCAGGAGTTTGTGGCATCTGATCATCAGGGACTATCTCAGCAATAACGCCTTTTGCCCCATATCTGTTCGCGAGCTTATCTGCCAAACGTGTTGGCGACAAAGAACTTACGACTACATTAACACCATTCTTATCATTAAACACCTCAACCACCTGACCTGGGTCTTCATGATCCCATTCCAGCGCACTATTAGTTAATGACTGTGCGCCTTTACGATGGATGCGATCAACCGGTTTTGTATTTACATCAGCTTTAAGCACCATTGGGTCGCCTTGATTTAAGACTGTCCCAATACGTACAACACCGTCATCGTCGATAGTGTCTAGCTGAGCTGCATCATAGACTGATGGAAATGCGCCCATAAAGGTTTTCTTACCCTGCTTAATATTCTCAGCCCAATCTACTTTATGCTGATAGGCATGCTGAGACTTCATACGATCAGCCATCGATTTGCTGATAATAATTGCATCCATAGTATTACTGCCTCTCCACGGCATTACAACCGCCCTAGCATTAAACCCCTGTGCCATTGCGCCAGTATCATCCGTAAAATTAGATTTAGCTAACAGCTGGCCTTTTGTAATCTGCTGACCGGGTTGAACTACTGGAGTTTGAGTAGTATAAGTATTGTGCACAACTAACCCACCGCCTACACAAAAACAATGCGAATTAGCTACCGTCAAATCATATACATCAGTAACGAACTCTGTTAGTTTTATTTCTGTGATTAAATCCCATTCAATATCCGAAGCTGCCCACAATCCAAAATTACCAGAAATATCTTTTAGTAATTTTTTAGGTATTGCGCCTTTTGTACCGTACCTGTATAATTCTCGCCATTTTTTTAATTCCCAAAATTTCTTAGGTCTTAAATTTTTTAATAATTTAATTGAAGCTTTACTAACTGGTACTTTTTCAGTACAGCCCGTTATTTGTCGTTTATTTTTTTGACAATTTAAAAGATCATCTAATAATTTTTGACGATCTTCATAAATAAACCATGTTTTTAATTTTTTAATACTTTCCGTTCTAACACGAAAACCATATGCATCCGCCCATTTATCATTTATTAATTTTCTAGGAGAAAATAAAATAGTCGTTGAAACGTTTAAAGAAGCTAAAATATCAACTAAATCATCACGTAAACGTTCGGAAGTAACAAACACACACAATTGAATAGCGCCGTTTATGTCCGTATGTAAGCAAGCATCGCCGCTAAAAAATCCAGCAATAAGTCCTTGCCTAAAAGCTTTAGACTCACCTAACAGTTCATCAGCTATATATTTAGTACCAGAATATCTTCCACAATAATTAAATAAATCGCAAGCCAATGCCGCATTTGCTATTCTTACTCCACCTTTTATCGGCAATGCCTTATTTTCTGCCGACCAATCTTGTAAATAAGTCAGGACTTGTTGCTTACGAGACTGACCCTCAACAGCAAAATTAACCTCACTATAAATATTGCCATCATTAGCTTTAAATTTTTCCAATTTTTTACGACCGGCATCTCCCTTTTTCGGAAATTTTGATTGTGCTTGATGTACTGAAGTATGTGCAACAGCCCGTTTTAAATAGCCTTCAGCAAGATAAAGCCCAGTAACCGCTCCTCGAACATATTCTGCCCTGTAATCGTATTCCCTTTTTTCACTAAGCGCTAATGATGCAATAGGTATTCGTGTTTTACCGACGATACATTCCGATGGAAATAACGGTACAAGCGCACCAATATCATTTAAAGTTACTAAACTATGATCTTCAGTTACCTGCACTTTTCGTCCAGATTTTGTAACTATTTCAAGTATTTGTTTATCTTTATTAGTTACTTTTTGTACCGCTGTTACGGCTTCCCAACCGGTATTATAATTATTTTGTTGAATAGTTCGTGTCTTATCTCCGGGTTGCCAGCTATAGTCTTTTATTTTTCCTCGCCAAATTTTTCCAGTTTCCCGTAATATGTAAATCTTAGTGTCACCTACAACACACTTTCTATTGCTTGCTGCGTTCTTGACAAAAGGAAATTTCTTTTGTCCTTCTGGAGTGTCAATAATAATTTCTCGATCAGTTACTTTTCTAACCATGCCCTCTACATCAGAATTAACAGTAGAAAAGAGACCTATTTTGTCTTCATATGACTCATCTTTAGCTCCTGGCATACGTGATTGAACTAAAGGGGATTCGCCGCCTTCTAAAGGCAGTGCTTGAGTAATCATACGAGCTGCCATCGATACTCGCTGTCCTTTTACATTCCCCAGCATGGGAATTAAATTAGAAAGATTGTTGTAGCCTGACTGCGCATTGGGAAAAATATAATCAATTTGATCTTTTTTAATTCCCATTCTGGGTTGCCTATCTCTGTCGAAGGCAGAAATACGATCATCCCCTTTGGCCCACTCTGATTGAAGCGTGACCGTAGCTTCCATCAAATCTACTGGATTTTTATATTCTTCCTTACCTGTTCGGGCATTTATTACTGGAATATATAAATTACCGTCGGATCCTTTTTTAGCTGACGAGCTAATATAAAGGTCAACTCCTGCCCTTAAAGATTCTGGTGTTTGTAGCGGATCAATAAACCCATATTGACTATTGTTTACCTCGCGAGCTGAGTCTGGGATAGCGTTTGAGTCATTGATTGCTCCCGCACCCATTCTTGTCACGCTAAATAACTTAGAATACTGCTCATATGGGTTTACTTCCTCAGCTGGGCTAGCTAACCCACTTTGAGTAATAACCGCCCCAATTTGTTTCGATAATGCACCAGTTGGTATTTTATCTAAATTGGGATTATTATTTGACAAGAATGTCAGTTTATTTAATAGTTGCCTTCTTACTCTACCGTCATCTAATCTAAGTCGCTCAGCAAATAAATCTTCTGGCCCGTGAAAGGATTGAAAAGCCATATTATCTCGACTATCACTTTCAACTTCTCCACGAGCTAATTGAACTAATTTTTTAGATGCACTTAACACAGCGTCCTTATCTAAATGATCCTTTTCTGTCCCAAGTGTTGATCGAGTTACTTCCTTAGCAAATTTAATCGCAGCAGCTTGCTCTTGAATACGCTCACGCATTTTAGCGTCACTGTCTTTATCTCCTGGTTGCTGATATTTCTTCCTTACAAAACGATCATACAGCTTACGAGTATTTACTTCTCTTGCGTGTGCTTTATTTGTTTCAAATAATTTATCACCCCAAGCTTCCTTTAACTCATCGTCGGACGCGCCCATTGCATGCAAAAAAGTATACAACGGCACATTATTTTTACTGACTTCCATATCAAATCTACCGGTAGTTGGGTCAAACTTATAAGAATGTGTCGGCCCTTCATGGTCAGCTGCATTTACATTAGCCACCAGCTCATTATTCTCCTTTTGTCTAACATAAATTCCATGCTTAAGTCTTTGCTGATTACGGATGTAATAGAGATTACCAGAGTCCATGACCCCACCATTGTCCAAAATATACGGGACATTAGCTAAAGTCTTGCGCTGTTTCTGTAGAAGCCTTCCTGTTTGAGTGTCTATTAAATTCCAAGTACCTCTAAGCCTGCGATTGAGTGACCGTTGCTGGATTCTAGCTTGGTGAACATCGTGCGCATTGTATGCAGGATTGTCAGCCCAATCTACATCAGAAATGGACAGCGTGTAGCGATTATTAGACACAGGCTGCAAATTACTTGCGGCTTGATGTACGGAATCAAATACCGCACTTCTAAGAGCTGCAGGATCGTCAAAGGCTCTCATCCGAACAGCTGGTTTTTCGTCCTCTTTCTTTTGCTGCGGAGGCCGTAAAGTATTCTGAAAAAGCGGCGGTGTAGTCATGCTTTAATTATACTTGAGCATGTCGAAGCTAAAAAAAAGAGCGGACAGCGATTATAGGCTCCTTCCTGACCAGGAAAGGCTACCTATAACGCTTTGCTCACAAAATACCTCCTGTACCAATAGAAGTATATGCATTCGGGAAGTGAGCGCACCCCTACATTGCTCATCTCGCTGAGCAATTTGCTAGTCATCGCCAGCGGCGTCATCCTGTCTCCTGAGCGGGCGATAACTCACGTTGCCCCAGGACAAGCACATTTTTTTACGCTACTAACGTTACGAGTATATGGTAATGTGCGCCGCAGCTCCACCATACATTGTCGTCAAGGATTCTTTATCATTGCAGCTTGTACCTTGAATAGGGCTGCAACGTGTGGTTCTCCTTATAGGATTATGTCACTGAACAGTTCACAGAGGCCACAGCTCTCCCTGTCTCCGAGTTTCCCCGGACTAACCGCGTTGTCTTTGCGGCGGACGTTCCTTTTTGTTGCATGAAAATATTTTATAAAAATCTTCATTATTTATAAATATCTTCACTATTTAATAACACAAATAACGCTGTTTTTTAATTCTTTTTAGCTACCTTGTAAGTCCACTATTTACAGCTTTTACAATAGGCTCAAATGAATCATAAACAACGGGAATACTTTCAGAAAGAACAACGCCTAGTCTTCCATACCTGCCTGCCGTAGAAAGAAATCTCGATGCAATAGCTTTCGTCATCCAGGCGCCATCAGCTGGCGAACCCAGAATGTCAGCTGCTGTATAGCGACGGCCGTGACTGTTTAGCCAGTAGACATATTCTTCGCCGCCCACAGTGACCCAACTATTAATGCTGGTTGCATGATTCCAGCTGCCCGATAGCGTAGCTACTCTCACGCCATTTCTATCCGTTGAACTGCCGCCCACTTTTATTGTATTCCCTAAGAAAATACCAAACCCGGCCTTAGCTGCCTCGAAAACCCTATCAACAAGATTATCCGTAGGCATCCAGCAAAGACCTGATTGGTAATTAAGAGCGACATTTGCATGTGTCCTTGTGTCCGGCTGACGAGTTACATTATCGCCAGCTACTTCAATTGGGAAATTACCGTGTCGATTAACAGCCGCACCAATTGCAGCTATGCTCTGGCCGCCCCGCATACTGCCGCCTTTAGAAATAACCCAAGTCACTAATGGATTATACGGGTTATACAGCATTGGCTGCCCTAAAGCAATATCAGTAAGTGTTGAAGCATGCTTTGCGAACGCAGCTGCAAATCCGGCGCAGCTGGGCACAGACTGTTGGCTAAATGCAAATTGGTTACCTCGCCGGAAGTTAGATGGAAGAGCTGGAATAATATCCCAAGGAAACCAGCTAAACCCTGAGTCTACAATACGTTGCAAGGCTACCTGCCGAGACCGCATGTAACGCTCGAAGGTACTATCCCAAGCTATGATTGGCATATCCCCACCACGCTCCCAGCCAGAAATACTGACAGCTGCTGCGGACATTGCCTCTAATAACTCTTCATCATAATCATCCGCTGGCAAACAGCCATCTTCCGCAGCATTAGCAATATTTGCCTCGCGCCTCAGCCTAGCTCGTTCGGACATCCGAACATCTGAAATTCTAAATCTGCTTCTAAACATTGTTATCTCCTAAATAGCCCTCGTGTAAGTCGCGGTTGAACTACTGGCGCCGGTGTTGGCTCTTCTTCTTCTTCTTTAACTTCCTCCTCAGTCTCTTCTGCTTCAGCTACCGGCAAATTACCGAAGTCCTGCAACAATTTCTCTAATAATTTCTGAGGGTCTTCTGCCAGCTTGATGTTCTCGCTGAAAGGCAGAACCCAGTGCCTCCCGCCACTGGGGTGCTTCAAACTGAATCAACGGGCGCAACTCGTTGGTAGGGTTAAAGGAATCATCTATCGTCCCGACCAAAGTGTCCAAGCTGTTAGCTAGCCTAGCGGGATTTTCTAAAAACGGAGCATACTTACGACTTAGTTCAGTAAGTGTCAACCTAGAATCATCTTGATTATTATTATTCTGATTCTGCTGCTGATTCTGATTGTTATTAACATTCACATTCCTCATGAACTCAGAGTTCAAAAAGAAATAAGCGCCAAGCAGAATAAGGGCGACCATAGCTAGTCGTTGAACAATGTCAGCTACTTGAGTTTTAAAATCAGGCCACCTAAACTTGTCCCGCTTTTCTGCACAAAGTCGCTGCACTTCACCGCCCATGTGCTCAGTCAACTGCTCGAGGTCAGCTAACCTCTGGGTCATTCGGTTATACCTGTCATCGCTGTCAAGAGCCAAATTATTTATCTCTTGACTCAACTCTTCTATCGTAGCTCGATTAGAAGCCACCGTCGGTCTTGTATTCATATTTATTCCTCAATTACTTGAAATGCCCAAATTGTATGTGCGCCATTATTACTGTTACCGTTTAACACAACTTCCAATAAATGTTCGTCCGGCCAGAGAATAAAATCACCCCACTCATCACTAGTTGACTTATTAATGGTGTTAATTTCTCCGATTAAATTACCGCTTGCATAAAATGTCACAGGATTTCCTAAGACTGCATCATGGTTTACAAAACCAGCTAATTTAATTGGCTTTGTATTTCGGAGCAAAATAGCTGACGGAGCGTGTGCACTAATAAAATTCCAGCCATTTAAGCTAGCTGGCGGCACCACATTCCCCCCATAACCTGTCACTCCATTTAATCCTATTCTACCGTACCCTACCGTGTGCCAGAGGATATTGATGCTGTCATTTATCGGAAGATCAGCTAAAGCCGTTACTTCAGGCGTAGCCGGTAGCTGAGGTGCTGCATATATAGTCGCCATCACCTCATTATTTGACGTAGTGGCCGGCGGATAAAATTGAGGAACTTGTGCCGGCTTATAGGTCGCCCGCTTATTTTCAGCGCAGTCAGTACATGGCTCGCTTGTGACTGTTGCTGTAATTTGCGGCGTAAAAGGCGCTATTACTGGATTTCCGCCAGCATCAGTACCCACAAATACCGGGGCAGGCGCGGGCAAAGCTACTGCATTAGACTGCTTCACAAAATATCGGGCATTCAATTGCTGGCCAGTAGTCGGTCTTTGCACCGACGGCACTTGAGAAAATTGCGCTGCAGCTACAGCGTCAGGAACTAATCTAATTGGCTTAACCATGTGCATTAAAGTATATTTATAAAATTATCTAATGGATTCCCCAGACGAAAGGCAGGCGAGCCATGTAAAATACACGCCTCACCTATGTTTAAATGCTGCTCTTTAGCTACACGCATTTCTGGCAGCGTAACTAATCGCTGCCCAACATAATTAGCTAATAACCTACACATTATGTCGGGTACGGCAGCCATTTTATTTTTCATTAAAACTATGTTAGTTAAAGTTTGATCACAGCCTCGGTCAAGAGCTTGCGCGGTTAGCTGACTAAGATGTGTCACCTTCAAATCTTGAATAAAACTTACTTTATCGGTTCTCCACCTATCATGAGCTAATTTTAGTGCAGCATAATGAGCTTTATAAGCGTCAATATGCCCAACCATTAGCCCCATACAGCAATATCCGGGCGATAATCCGTCACTTAATTTATGCCCCAATGCTTGGAAGGCGGGCTCATCGTTTGCAACTCCCACACTATAAGGATAATTCCAGTCAGTGGCAGTTAAAAGAGTTTCTTGCGGAGGATATACTTGCTGTGCCTGCCTAATAAAATCACTAAAAGGCTTAACGCATACTGTGTCCGCCGCATCACACCATACAAGATATTCAATGCCTTGCTGCTGAAAATAATCTAGCTTGTCTATAACCGCCTTAAACTTTACGTCAAGAAAGCTAGTCCAATTATTTTTGTAATTTAAAAAATGAATCGGATAGCCAAATTTTCTTGCCGATTTAACAAACTGACCAATAACCGCAAATAAACCCGTATGCGGATACGACGCAGCTGAAAATAATACTGTGTTCTTTTCTGTACAGTTCATATTTAATAATTGTTTTGGTCTTCAGGCTCCTCTACTATTATTGATTTAATAAACGGGAGTATTTCAATAACTCCAACTTCCATTTTTGCAGCCGGCCACAAAGAACCAGTATATTCTTGTTCGCCAATAAACATCTTAACTAATCCTCCGTGTAATTTAGGCATAAATCTACCCGCCCTGCATCGCTTATCATAACAAAGATATACGATAGCCTCGCTTTCAATAACGTGATGATAATACGTGGAAAATTCACCAATTTCCGATACAAACTCTACGGCTATTTCTGGATCTTTTGGGCCGCTATTAAGCCAGCTCAATTTAATCGAGCTAAAGTCTGGCACCTTTCGCTCTTTAACAGCCGTAGCTGCCTTTTTTCTTCCTCGACCTGCTGCTACTTCTTCGTAATATTCTGTTTCTTCCGCAAACTGAGCCACAGGAATATCAGCAACATGCTCTGCTCGTCCATTCTGTAAGGAATATAACGCCTGAGCTGGCGGGGCCGGATATTCAGGTTCTTTGGGTGCCGGAGCGGGCTTATTGCTATTGAGCCTAGCTAAGATCTCAGGCTCAACACTGCCCGGTCGCAACATATTATGTCGCAACATTAGTGCTTGAATATCTTCATGTGAACCAATAGCGCCTAAACTTCTAAGAAACTGACCGCCTGCGCCCATCACATGAACTTCTTGCGGCTCACTTGCTCTTCTACCAAAAAAATCTTCAGCTGAAATATCAAATACATTAGACGCAGCAGCTATTTTAGCTAAAGCCGCTTCCATCTCATCTTCTGTCTCAATTTCAACCATTCCACCAGCTGACGTAAGATTCAACTCTTGCGCCGGCAAGTGATCAAACTCTGGCGATATAAGTGAAGTAGTTGGTAATGCTTTCTTTCGTTTAGCCATTTTCTTTTTTGTCTCTTAATTTTTCAATATCAATTGGCGCATATTCATGTCCTAAAACAAACTCAACTGCAATTTGATCTTTTTTAATAAAGCCAGCATTAAACATTAGCTTAGCTATATCTTCAATAGACGCAGCGCTGCCTAAGTCTTTATATAGTTTAAAAGAGGCATCAAGGACGTTAACTCTAAGCGGTCTTGCTTTTAAATATTCAGTGTAATCTGCGTCCCAAATATTTACTTGTTGACTAGCATATTTCTCAAAAACTTCCTTAAACCTATCAGACGAATTATCAAATAACTCGCTTACAGGCATCTTAGCCAAAGCTTCACTAAGTTCACCTCTAGCTTTTTCATTAGTCATTATTGCCCTATCTACCGCTACTGTGCTATTATGCGGATTAGCATATAAAGCATTACCGCTACTTACATGTTTTACTGTCATATTAACTGCTCCAACTTTAATTTTTCTTGCTTTATTCCTATGTCACCATCATTTATCGGCGTACGACTGTTATAACCTTCTGTGATAGGTACTTCCTGTCCTTCTAAATTCACCACAAATAAATTTTGCCCTGAACCGTCCTTAGTTACTGGTAGGCTATAGCCGTAGTATATGAATATTTTGCCTAGTGTCAACAATTTTACAACTTTAGTTAACTCTCGGCGCATTGAATCAAAATCATCAAAACTGTAATTCTTCATTCCCAAAAGAGGCGACGTAATACAAACATGCCACTTCATGGTTGGCGTAGGCCGCTCTGTAAACATTTTTGCCTGCGCAAGTAAAGCATTTACAGTATCTGCTGATAAATTCTGAAGTAGTTCTAATTCTTCTGACATTATTCTTCTGGAGTAGATTCTCTATTATCTATTATTGTGCTATATATTTTAGAAAGCTCCTTAAAAGTTTTCCTAGCCGATCTAGTCAAATCCTCAAAACCAGCCGTAACTGGCTCTTTTACCGGCTGTCGCTGCTTATTATTTCGAGGTAGCTCCGCAACTGCAGAACTATCTGCATTAAAGAATTTTGCAGCAAACGCTTGAATTTGTGGATCAGCTTTAATGCGCGCAATTGACAACATCGTAGTATCAATACTTTCGCTCATCACTAAACTGCCATCAGAAAAATGTGCATCAATATGCGCAACAGTAATCCAGCCTGTTTGCTGTTTACCCTTGAGCTTAGCTAAAATATCCTCAATCTGACATAAACCTAAGCTAAAAAATGCTACATTTTTTCTGACAGTGTCAAAATAAGCTTTACCGGCCACAAACTGGCAAAAACCTACCCATAAATGAGACGGAATTGTCCAAAGAGTTTTGTTCCAAAATGCCTGGTTACCATAAAAACCATCAACTATATCAGCTGGCAGTAAGCTCAGCTTATTAATGCTCTTCCTATACTTATCGGGTAAGTCAGAAAATAATGGGTCAAAATCAAGCTGATTTTCATGTGCCCATGCGTACACAATGCCCGGGGTGAAATAAATTAGCTGGTGCTTTTCCTGAAAATCCTTTAAAGTATCTATCTTCCCAACAGGAATTGTCTCAGGCGTATATTTTTTTACGATCTCAAACTCTGCACTGACAACGCCTGGCGTTAGAAATTTAGTTTTCTGTTTCATTATTTTCTTTACTTCTTGCGGTCTTAAATTCCTCAAGAAGAAACTTAGTTTCACTGGGTAACTCTTGTCCCAAATGTAGTCGCATTTGGTCTATTGTACGTAATTCTGCTGCGGACACTAGTATAGCCGCTGCATCACTATTTTGGTCAGCAAATTTTGTCATGTGCTCTTTAACGTCTTCACCAACCAGCGGAGCTACCGCTGATAACGCTCTTGCCACATTTTGGATTATTTCTTGGTTTCCGGCAGCTTTAGCCTCTGATGCCAGTTTCAACGCCATCGCAAGAAACTCACCTTCTGTTTTATTTAAAAAACGTTTTGATGAAGCCATTAAAGCACCTTCATTACTAATATTTGTTTCTAAGAAACGCTGGATAAATACGGACGCTAAATCGCGATTATCCGGCTTAGTGTCATTATAGAACCCGGTATAAAAAAGCTCCAATACAATTGTGCCCGCATAATAACCCATTTTGCGAATTGCACAAGCTCTGTCCCAATCTGGGGAGCGTTTAAAGTCATTATGCCCTACATATTTATTTGGAGATACAACATTATTTTCTACCCAGAAAGTTGACTCTCTACGATCCCACACGTCTAGGAAAAGTTGGTCATACCAGCATAAGGTAAGCGGATGTAAGCTGAATTTATTACATATCCACTCTAACGGAGAATCAGTTAAAAGAAATCCTTCTAAAACCCCTAGCTTAGATAACGAGGTATATTTTCTAAGAGTAAGAGCTTCATAAATACCGGGATATTTTTTCTTAACTAAAAAAATCTCTTCGGGTTCCTTGGCTTTAGCTAGCTCTTGGCAAAATAAAAAAAAGAACCTAATAGCACGGTCATCGTCATCAATTAACGCAAAGCTATCTTCATCTTTATTAAGAAGATACTGAACCCGTTCATATCTCCAAGAAGGAGGCCTAGATGGGTCTTCAGCCGTATAAAGAATATACGGCTCTTTCTTTACTTGTTTTTCTGGTTTTTCAATTGTCTCTTCGGACATATTTTTTACCGGTATCACGAAGCACTGTTAGGTAAGTAAACTGCTCACCTACTAAATTTAATTTACTCATAATTAAGCTATTTATAAAAAGTAATATCTTTCATAAATACTTACCGTAGGATTAACTGTTATTAATTTATTTCATGAAGTAATGCTGTGCAGATCCCTTTGAATAACATATCCTTACGTTGTTGGAACTCAGGAAGTTCTTCAAACTTAACCATACACGGATGTTCCTTCTTAGCTGGGTCTTTAATCGGCCCATAAGTCCATCCATCAGCTTCCTTATATTTATACCAGGCTTCGTGCGAAGCGCTAGCTGCCGATCCTGGATTTTCTAGATGAAACTTAACCCCCGCAACAGCACTTTCTTGCTGCCACTCGGGCGCATTTACCCAATCCGACTGACTGTTATCCCCATTAAATTCACACCAAAGTTTATTTGCTTCATGACAAAGCTTAGCTACAAACCGGTAATATAGCTCCCTTTGCGCAGCTACCTCTTTTTCTAATTGTGCGTCCATTGTTCTCTTTCTTTTGTTAAACATTTTCTATGGCGCTTTGAATGTCTTCCACCGCGCCATTCTTCTGAAGCAGCTTACTTACTACCTCAACATTTTCTATTAAAGCAGAAATAACAGCCATTGCAACGGCCTGTTCTTCCTCACTGCACACCGTCTCATGCCATCCACTATCCAATCGATCTTGAATTGCGTGAAGGGTATTATCTAATATTTTTGTAAATTTTGCCATAGTCTTATATAGGTTATTTCCTTCTACGGAAAATTAATCTAGGTATCGATTTTAATAATAACCTCACTCTACGACAAAAATAGACAAGAATTGATGGTTGGGGTGGCTCTATTTTTTCACAAATTATTGCTGAGTGTATATTGCCATATCTTGTTATATACACTAAAGCCGCGCCGCCTCTACCATATAAATGCGGAAAATATGGCTGTACTTTTTCCCAGTCATCTTTAACATGCTCCCATAAAGCTGGAAACCAAATATCTTGGGAAGCCAAAAGGAGCTTAATGTTTGCCACATTATGATTGACCCGCTCATGTCCTAATGGCTGCTTATGCCCTACGTGTCGGTACCAGTCTACCAAGTCAGCCTCTGTGCGATATAGCACGTCCCGCATAACATTCTCAAATACTGCCCTTTTATTTACAGCTACAGTCATATACGTACTCCGTTGACCACCAAATATCTTTAAAACCTAAATCTTCTAAGAGCTTCTCACAAAATTTACAAGGTTTTGCCATTCCCACTGAACCATCTGCCATTATTCTAAAATTAGCTACAGTGCAGCTATTAAATAACGCAGCTACGTTTTGCATGTGATATTTCTTATTCTCGCCCCTAATCTGCACCTTAAGTATGGCATCAAGCTCACTGTGAATACGACGAAAACTATGCTCGCTCTTTACATGCGTCTTCTGCGTATAATTAACGCCCATACTTATAATCTTAGCTCCATCCAAGATAAAAGTGAAATGTGTTATTTTACGCGGACGATGTTTTAACTGCCACCCCGCACATATTTTCCTTAGCCTCTCAAAGAGTTTTTTGTTCATGTAACATATTTCCTTGTTAAGTGCTCCACTACGTCGTCTAACCAACGTGCAGGGGTTCCATGAGATAATAGCGCGTCTCTGCAAATAAGAATGTGATTGCTGGTAACTGTAAACCCATGAGCCTCCATCAGCTCAAAACCTTTACACCACGGATTTACTTCGGCATCTATAGCCCATACATAAACTTCAGTATCCAAACAATGAGCTAACTCGTGGAAAAATAGCGCTATTAGTTCTTCTGGGTGCCCAGAGTCCTCTAAGTCAATATGTCGAACAATCGTCTCGCCATCAATTTTAGTGCGCGCTGCCCAGCCATTAGCTTTTTTTTTAGTTTTCCAGAAATAACAGCACACTCCGTGCCTATTAGCAATCTTTCTAAGCTTCTCCTTCAATCTTTCTGTCTTCATTAATTAGCCTCTGGGGATAAATCCTGCAGCCATTTTTGTAACTCAGGGTAATGGTTAATGATCTGATTTATGTATAACGAAATATGATCCCTAACTTGATTTTGTCGCCACAGCGAAGTACCGCCGGCAGTGTTTATTTCACATATTGAAATTGGGCGAGAATGATTAAACGGAACACAACAACACTTTGTACGCTGTAATAACATCATTGCCCAAAACCAAGCGTCACTTGATCCCCGACTCAATTTCTTTATTAGAGCTAAATTAGTTGCGTCAGGGTGTAAACTACCTGGCGGATATAGTATTCCAGTATCTCCGTGTGGAAAGATTATAAATGACTCATGCTCCGACTGCGCCTGCTCACCGCGCCAAGCGCCTGTGGTTATTCCTAGCTTTTTAACCCATTTCGCATGATAAGCAACAACACAACTTGGATGACGATTAGCCGTTGAAATTAGGCGCATATACCAGTTCCTTGGATAATACATGTCATCATCTGCTGTAATGATTGTGTGTTCAGGATATTCCTTTAACGCCCACACCAGCTTAGATAATGGGCCCAAATCTTCAGGCGCCTGCCTAATTTCAAAACGCTTAAAAACTTGACTCAATGTTTTAAGACGCCAAGGCACTTCCGCCTCACCATTTACCCACAAAATTATTTTTTCAAGCCCGGTATCAATATTTTGATCTAAAAGCGTATTAACCGAGCGATACGCAGACTCGGTTAATCTGGCGCCAAACGACGCTAAAGAAATAATTACTTTCATGACACTATTGTAACGAAATGAACCTAGCTAGCGTCCAGCTCCGAAAGCCGTCTAGATCATAAGGCGTGGGCCATTTCGGATAATTTACCGGCTCTTTTGGTCTAATGCGGCGCCAGGCCTTATTTCCTGGCGGACTATTAGGAGAGTCTTCGGTATAAACCTCAACAGTTACATCGTGCCACCAGTCTGAAGTAAAATGAGAAATTAATTTATAGGTGCCATCTGGCAAAACATGCCAGGGCTCAAATACCTTTAATACCTTCTTTCCGCAATCCATTTTGTTTCCTTCTAGCTAATCCCAAGCCCGCAAGCCCTACACCTAAAATAGCTAACGTAGCTGGCGCAGGAACCACTGGCCCCGCTGGCATATCAACAGCTAGCTCATCGCCAACTATTACTCTATATCCGTTATTTGGCGTACCTATTGAACGAAAATTAATCTCAGAAATAAAAGCGCCATCATCAACTAAGATACCAAAGAAGTGACTGTTTATGTCTAATAAATAAGTCTCAGTTGAAAACTGCTGACCGCCTACTGAGTATAAGGCGGAAACCTCGAATTGGATTGCAGCACTCCAGCTAGAGTGAGGCGTCACAGTCATGTAGAAGGAATTAATAAAATCCGCCGTACCGAAGGTAATGTCAAATTGATTTGCACTATTGTGCCAAAAACTGAGCGGATTTGTACCCGTAGGTGCCTGCATAAGCCCGCCACCGCCATTAAAATCGGACATAGTCAAATGACCAATAGCAAATTGATTATTCTCTCCTTCGATACCAAAACTCCAAACACGAGGAGCTTGATTATTACCTTCTTGTGTGAACGCCGTAAAAAGCCAATTAGGTTCATTGACCATTCGGGCATAATCACTCTGAGCATCAAACCAAGTATATTTTGTTAAGATGTCAGCTTGAATATTAGTGCTGATTAAAAAGGCAGTAGATAAAATTAATGTAAGAAAATACTTTTTCATGTTATGTCTCCTAAATGTAAAGGGCGAGAATATGGCCTCCTATTAGAATATAAAGCAAATTCCGTGCCAATCAATGAAAAACTTTAATGCCTTATTTTCTAGGGTCTTTTAATAAGGCTCTTTTAGACGGTGCATCAAAATGCAGCAGCTCCCTTGCATTTTGATACACTAAAATCCGTTGTTCTAATTTCTTCGTCCTTACCCACGTTTGCCCTGTATACTCAGGCAGCTTATACCTTGGGAGATAGGATACTGGTAATCCCAGTTCTTTGGCACATCAACGGATACAAAGTCAGGGTAGTTGGGATCGAACCAACGGCCCCGTCGGCCCAAGCGACGTGCTCGTACCTTGCTGAGCTATACCCTGATTAATCTAATAAACACCGTCACCTGGTATTTCACCAGCTTCATCTCCAATCGTGATATTAATTACCGGCGGAGCCGGTACCGGACAATTACACGGCCTATCACAAATTGGGGTTGGTGTATCGGGCGCAAAAAAGGCAGGCTGAATACACACAACCCATGTACCTATTGCGATGCACGAAATTACAATAACTTTGGCTAACTCAACTAAAATTTGGTCTCGAAGTGTCATAATACTTATTATACAAAAAGTATCTAGACAAAAAAGTATATAGGTAAATTTACCTATATACTAAATCCAATTGTTATGTACGAGAAACAGCCCCTATAAGAGCACTATCAAGAAAATCAGGTTTAATTGTAAGATGAGACTGGTCAGCTTCATTTTTTAGCTGCGCTATAGTTGGCGTTGGCGGAATTACTTCTTGTAAATTCGCCTTCTTTGAACTAGCTGTGCGACCCCATTTTTCAGGAACATCCATTAACGTTACGCCAGCTAAACTTTTGTCCATTAGTTCTCGCGCGATGGCTGGAGTACCTCGTTTAAGATATTCTTCAAACTTTGAATCACCTCTACTACTAAATTTTCTGTACCATTCAATTCCTTGGTTACAACTATTACAAAGAATCCCTCTAAAAACCCCGGTATCATGACAATGATCTAAGAAAAAATCTTTTTCCGTCTTAACTGTGTCAAACTCATCCAACGCTCTATTGCAGATGTCGCAACGAGTAGTTATCGCATGTCGAGTACGCAATTCATCACGATGAAATCCATACTGCACTTTCTTATTGCGCTTTTTCTGCTCCTTTTGTAACTTATCAGCTAACGAAATGGGCTCTTTTTTCTTTTTCTCTTTAAGGGGGCCGACAGTACGTGTTCTCGTAGTTGTTTTAATTACTGTTTCCGTAAAACCGTACTTCTCACACAATTGTTTAAATAATTTCTTCAACATAAATAAAGTGGGTTAAAAGACTAACACATAAAAGAAGTTTAATATTAAGAAAGAAGGTTATATCGATAGTGATTGTAACCCGATATATCCAGCTGTAGGCAGCCGTCAGGTTCCAAATCGATCATCACTTCAATGCCTCGCCATTAGGGATTTCCTACATTTCTAATAGTTAGCTGGCAACCCGAACATAACCTTATTTGCGGCAGGTAGAATCGAACTACCGAAAAAGAGCTTATGAGACTCCTGAGATACCACTTCTCAATGCCGCATCATTCATTAAATATGAAATATATTTTGATAGCTACTTCCTTGGGCATAATACCTTCTTGTTTTGCCTCTTTCTTAACTCGCAACAATTCAGCTCGAGGAACACCTCCGCCATCACCGCCCGCAGTTAAATTGTATAAGGGGGCATTGATGCTACGATAATAAGCTATCCAGTAGCGTTCTCGTTGAGCTAACTCCTCGCGAGTTGTAAACACTTGCTCAATCATCCTCACAGAAAAATTGAGCCGCCCGTGTTTGTTAATTGCATGATTTATATATGTTCCTGACCCAAGATATTCTGGAACAAATACTGGTGAAACTTTCTTACCAATATACCGTTTACCCGTAATTAAATTTCGAGTTTCGTACACATAGCCTGCCATTTTTTCACTCATATTTAAACATACCGAAACTCCAAATTTTCTGTTTGTAGCATTTTACCGCGACAACATCGGCTAATATTACTTTGATGTAAATTTAACTTTCTTGCAGCTTCGTGCGTAGAATAAAAAGTTTGATTTAAAGTCACACAATAAACTAATTTACCACGTGCCTTAGCTTTTCTAATAATTCCAGTCCCGTGGTGAACATTTTCCATGGGTGTACACCATTCTAAATTTGTAGCCCAATTATTTAATTTACATTCATCTATATGATTTACATGTGGCTTATTATTTATGTTTGGCACAAATGCCTCTGCAACCAACCTATGAATGTAATGATAAACTTTTTGACCCTCTTTGCATAGAACAACTTGACAATAACCGCCAGGCGTTAATTTGGGCTTTAAAATACGTTCTTTAATTAAACGCACTCCAATATTGCGCGCCAAACTTTTTACCTGACCTAAATTTGATACTTTGTAAAAATTTTCATATCCTTTAATTTCTTGCCAAACTTCATTCATGATAGTTTATTATACTCTGGAAAAACAGGCGCACTAAGAATCGAACTCACACGCCTATGAAAGCTTCGGAACCACAATCCGACGCGTCTACCAATTTCGCCACATTCAACATATATTAAACGCGCTCATCCACTAACCAGCGATACTTGTCGCTTAAGATACGCTAGCTTACTGAGTATTCGACATCCTACACTAATTTGCGCTCTTACTAAAGCTGGCTCGTAGGGAACGTGAATTAATGCATCCGCCCCGCAATCTAATAGATCAATTTCTAAGGATTGTTCCCGACCAGGGCATAGGATAATGCAATAAATATAATTCTGGTTTTTGCGTAAAGTTTTAAGTAATTCTTTACCGCCCATTTCCGGCATATTTAAGTCCGTAACCACCAAACAACAATCAGGATTCTTTTCTAAAACATCCAAAGCTTCCTTGCCGTTAGCTGCCGTCAAGACTTTAAAGCCACAAGAATTTAGTAGCGTAAATAATGTACTTAGTTTCAACTTGCCATCAATGACAAGTAAAATTTCGATTGGATTCATTAGTGATTCTGTACGTAAACGATGCCGCGCATATAAATTTCAAGGTGAATAGCGTCTTTCTCTGTTAGTCCTTCTGGCATGTCGTCTGATCGGAAAATAAGATACATTCCGCCTGTTTCAATACGACCGCAGCTAAAAGCTATCCCAGCTGCCTGCGGCGGCATACTATAAACTTTGCACCCATTAATAAACGGGAAGTCATTAAATACATCATCATATTTCGCGCGACGCAGCAGCCCAATATGGTTAGGAACTAGCTTTTCTATGACTGGGAACGGATTCAGCGCTTCTTTTGAATCCAGAAGCCACATCAATGTATTTTCTTTAAGTCTGTCATCCGGGGCTACTGTCAGAACAGTGAACTGCTGAGCCAGTCCACTGACAGGTTCGTTTCTATTATGATGTCCTTCAAGAACACCAAAAGCTTGCTTGTTATCAAGAAATGCTCGATAATAACAAAGCTTTTGTTCAGTCTCCGGGTCGATAACGATTTCGTAAGGATACGCCTTGACACTCCATTTTGCAACGAGCGTTTTTGTGAAAGAATACATAGCTTGTTCTTTTGTTAATTGTTTATATAAATGTTATAGATAATTATTGGCCTGTCAACGCGCCTAGGACGAGGAATAAACTGAGGTTCTTGTAGCCAGCTAGGTTCTTCCACGACCATAATGTTAGGCCCAAATGGAGTTTGATGAAAAACTATTCTGCTGTTCCGAACGTTAGCTAACCGCTGTAGCTGAGTTTCTAGTGCCTCTGGTCTAATTGTACTGGGATCAATCCAATCAAACGAATTAATATATTGACTAGTCAACCTACCATCTTGCTGTGCTTGCAGCAAGTTAGCTACTGCGGCGCGTTGAGCGTCTGTGCGTAAATGAATCGTAGCGCGTGCCTCTGTAACAATTTGCCCAAAAGCTGATTGCAGAAAATTCAGGCATAGGAACACAACTATAATTAGTGCGCCCCAACCTATACGTTTCATTAAATTAGTCCCATCTATTAAATTATTCATACAAATACTTTCCAAAGAAATTGCTGAACCCGTTTACATGCTGGTATAAAAACAAAACCAGCAGCAAACCCTCCAATTACTGCAAGAAATACGGGCAATAAATTACTTTGAGCAACTTCAACACATGCAAATAACATTATTTTCTCCTAATCTACTGGAATATCTGTTTCTTTAAGCCACTGATCAAGACGCTCTTCCCATTCGGGCGGCTGAACTGTAAACTCCATAGAAGCTGGCGTAAAGGTCATTTCACTAAACTTAATATCTCCGTTCTCAAGCGCATATAAATCGCAGCGCACAAATTTAAACTGAGCGCATAACGCTTCCGCCACCTCTATTAATCGCTGCCAATTAGCTGGTTTCTCGATAGGGTAGCTAGCTCGTTTAGCATGATTATAGGTTATTGGCAGCTCATTAAACTCCCTATCAAAATTGTATTCTCCAACAGATGTGTCCGGGATATTTACAATTGTGACCGTTTTTACTTTACCATTAAAACATTTAATAAAGTAGCTGAGTAACTTACCCTTATACTCCTCAGCAATAATGCAACGAGGAATTAAGGAATAATGAATCTCCTCTGTCTTTCTGGAGAAATCACTTTGCAGCATGTGATTAAATACTCGCCTGACGTGATCTAACGTCATTACTTTATCCTCCCGATCTAGTGGATCTGGATTAAAAATCAAGTTCATTCCACTGCCATGATTACATTTCAGAATAAATGGTCGAGGTAACTTATCAAAATCAATTTCATCAGCATTATTCCACCTGCCAAGCAACGGCATTAAAAAATCATGGCCGCGCTGCTGCTTACCAAAATATTTAGGATGCCCTTTTCTATTTATGTAATAAGAAAGTGTGTCAGCTACGTAATTACGGACAGCATATTTATCCGCTAGTTTGGCTTTTAGCTCAATTTGATCATATAGTTTTAGCCATTCCAATTTCTTACGAAACTTTGATACCTGCGTATGATACTTAATGTGCGCCTGGCAGTATTTTTCTGGATTAGCTTTAACATGTTCAAAGTATTCTTCAAACTGTTCAGGCGTTAAATTATGTAAGTCTACTTTTGTGAGATCCATTGTCGTCTTTTTAAGAAAAATAACCCGGCTAATCCTGGAGCTAAAATCAATAATGTTGAAGGTGCCGGAATTATATGTCCGGAGGGTTGATCATCAGGTGGCGGCATTGACACCTCGGGCTCAGGAGTAGTACCAGGATCTCGAATACCTCGAAAAGACGGGATATTTGCCCTATATGGTGCAGTTACAGCTGCAGCTAATGAAGTATTTGGCGCCAAATCGAGTCGAGTCTCTGGTAACACATTATAGGTAATTGGATTCTCTAGTAATAGTGATATATTGCTACCACCAGGCGTCATCATACAGGTTGCTTGCGCTTCTTCTCCGCCAAAGGAATCTACGTCGCAGAACGAGAAAGCTGGCAAAATAAGACTTCCATCGTCAGTACTTAGCTCAAACATAATCGGCTGCACACTACTGCGTAATTCTGCATTAGCTACGCTGCAAAAAAGCAAAAAGCATACCAAAACCATTGAAAATCTAATTAGTTTCATTTCTGCTCCTCTTACCTTTCTTACCTATTTTTTCACTACTATCGTAATTAATCGGTATTCGATTTAATACACAAAACTCTCTGGCATCCATGCAATGCGAAAGCGGATACACTTTTGGATGAAAATGTAGTTCCTGCTCAAGCGCCTCAATAATAGGTCGCTTGCCGCTGTCCACACAGATCCATGTGACATTATTGGTTCCATCTTTCCAAATTAAAACGCCTTGCTGCCTTGCCTTATCTACATCAAATACGTGCTTATCAGTTGCTGATGGCATTTTTTACTATACTGTTTGTAAGGTTTTTGTTTTTGATTTCTTTTCTGCTTGTGATTTTTGTGCTGGCGGAACAGATGGCTTGACGAGCTTTTCTGCGCTTAATTCAACCTGACTTAGTGGTGCCATTTCAATCTTGGCATTTACTAGATTGAATCTCTCCGCTAGCTCGAGCAGTACCTTTAAGTCTTGTTTCGCATCTATGCCCGGTTCCCACGTCGATAAAACATTTATTCCACACTGTTTACACAAATCCTGAGCAGTAATACTAAAATCATTAGCCGTTAAATATTTAACAATATCAAATACTCTAGTTGATGGCCCGCAATAATATACGGCCGGAATAAACTTGACTTTTCTTTTAATACAATGAGCAGCTAACCTGCGGACAACATGCAAAGCTGAAAATGTCAAAATAATCGGCGGCTGTTCTTCTGCAAAACACATTGCATTTATAGCAGAGCAAAAATCCTCCGTATCTTCCTGTGTCGCAAGTATAAAATGCTTTACTGTCAAAAATTCGTCTTTTGGGGCTCCTAATCTTAGATGACATATCGATACGGCACGCACGTCATCAATGAGTAACGGCTGGTCAGCCTCTAGCTCATGTGAGTGCGAAGTCATCGAAAGGAATAATAAATGCGTCATAATTCTGGCTATTCTCCTTAATTTCTATTATATCCTAACTATATTCAAGAACGTTATCGCCGGTATACTCCTGCAAAAGATCATTAAAAAAGTTCATTTTACACAGCTCCAGTGGACGAATGCGTTTAATAATGTCGCAAACTGGAATCAATTTCAATGCCTCTATTGCGCCCTGCGGACAAACAAATTTACGATCAGCTAAATATATAGCGCGTGGATGTCTCACATTAGTTAAATAATGTGCCGCACAGTCCCGGTAACTCTGTGTCTTTATCAGCGGCGCCTCATACAAATACAACTGGTGAAACCTAATATACCCTAATATTCGGAAATAAAAGCTAGGATCTGGCACGTCCGACAACAAAACATACATGCTCGTCGTCTGAAATCGCCAATTTTTATTATCTGGCGACACACAATCCTCTATCCAAAGCCCTGTTTTCACATCAAGCGTAAAAACGCACAACACCGGAAACTCTAATAGACTTTTCGTGGCATCCTTATAAACATCTGCAGGTATGATAAATTTCAATTTTTTGAAATTAGGGGTCATTGACTGTTTTAATTTTGAAAAGAGGTTTTTCGGGATGCGCTAAATATTCCGTTAAAGAATTTAGATATGGCGTTGAGTTTTGATAAATCTCGTTATAGGTTAGCTTACTTACAATGGCATCATAAATACCAGACTCACTGATAGGCCAAGAATTTAGTTCCTCCGTGCGCCTAGCTACCTCCACAGGGTCACGACTAATCCAGCGCATTTGGTCTTTACGCGACTTAGCTAACTGCTGTAAATGTTCAGATGCGTCAATTAATTCCTTACCTTTGTGATAAAGTAATATTTTTTCTGGACGGATGTACCCCAATAAACGCGCATAATATTGATAGCTCGGAATATCCGAAAGGAGAACCCACACTCCCACGGCCTTTGTCCACGCCGTCCCAGCCCAAGGCTCATGGCGGAGCTTGGTCTTGGTTGAATTATTATACAACGTAACAAACCAATTTCTTCGATTACAAAGCGGATACGGCGGTGTCGAAATTAGCTTTGGAATTAATACATTTAATCTCTGTTCTTTCATTTTATTGAGTACGAAAAAAAGAGACGCCTAGTATTAGATACTAGACGCCTCACGGTTTTCGGCTTTAAAAGCCGGCCCTTAATAGCTTCGGATCGTTTGATTGACCTTATCGGTCATTTTCTCTGTCAATTTCATTGTTACCTCGATGTTTTGTATACCGTGTCAGTTCGATTAACTATATCGACTTTATACACAGTAATTGTTTTATGAATAGTATTTGTCATTTGTCTCCTTATGTGAACGCCCTAGAAAAAACGGGGCTACCAATGCCCCGTTCACAAATCATCACTCTTTTCACCCTCATCTCACAAGAATTATTTTACCATAATTCTCGCGCGAGAGAAGATCATTCTGGAAACAACGCATCAAGCGCAATTTGTGACCAGGTTTCTAATTCATATTTAATCTGCCTAAGAAGAGACAAAGAAATGAAGCCAGCTTGGTCGACTTCCGACTCATCAGCTGTTTCTACTTCCGGCATAGCTACTTTCATCACATGAACAACACCTAAATGAACTTTACCTACCGGCATAGAGTCGTCGTTAATCAAGCCAACACATTTTTCTTCCAAAACAGTTGTTTTGATTTTAACTTCCTCATTTAGCTCCCGTATCATCCCTTTCTGGTACAGCTCATTTAATGGAGCATTGTCATCGTCAACCATATCCACATGCCCGCCTATTCCAATACTTAGCTGCCCTGTTAATCTCGTTTCTCCCGTGCCCTTGCCACGACGATACTTAAAGATTAAAATATCCCCATTGGCAGCTTCACATATGATAATGACATAAGGAATTAACTGCTTGAACTCAGGCTCCTGCTCTGAAGGCTCTCTTCTGCGAAAGAAAGCTTGCTTATTTACAACGTCCAGATATTTATCTGGCTCACTGCAAAAGCCCTGAAAATAACCTCTACCTTCGTCCCATAAAGATTGCGTAGGCACGACTAAAATATAAGAATCACTCATGCTTCCCCCGTTCTTTTAACTGCCTTACAGACTTAACCTTAAGTGATTTTACGCAGCCAATTATGTCCTTAGGCTTTACACTTGCAAAGAAATCAGCTAACGGCATACAAACAATATGCCGTTCGGTCTCATCATCTCCGTCCGGTTCAGGGCATAAAATATTAGCTAAAATCATATAAGGAAACTGCGTTGGCCTTACAAAGCCAGTAGCTAACATATAATCCAGAAGCGGTAGAAATACCACTGTCTTAGCTCGATTCTTTTTAGCAATAATAAGCCAAGAATGCGCTCCAGAATCTTGTTGTGACCTAACTGCCTGCTTAATCCAATCTTCAAGAATGCTGGCTTTCGATCCAGGAAGTCGCTCAAGTACAGTTTGTGCATTACAGGTTGAATAGCCTCTCTTGATTTCAATAGAGCACCAGGAGATAAGTGGTTCGCCTAATGAATCAAGAAAGGATATGTCCCCGCCGGAGTTAGCTGTTGTTTTTCCTGCCGCCATACGGCTTGTGCTTCTGGCTCCGCTACTGGCGGATCTATAAAAGATGTCATCTCTAATTCCTTCTGTCCACCAAAGAGACAGCTCAGTAGCGATCTGTCGCTCAAAAGCATTTCCCTTATTTTTACTATTTACGCGCTTCTTCGTTGTTTTTGGCATAGACTATAAGATTGGTCGAAAATCAGCTGGGCAGTGTTTACAACTAAGATATTTACATTTAAAAGGCACCGCAAAGCGGAGCACAAAAATTAAATGTATTATGCTGCCGGAGATTCTATAAAGACCGTTATTCCAGTAATGTATTTCTATTCCGTTACTTCGGTCATGATAACTAATTCCTTTTGATTTAAGATAATTTTGAATACGTCTATAGTTGGTGCTGTCCAATAGCCCTTGAAAGGATTCTATTGATTTCATCATGCTATAGGCGCTGGCTCTTTGTTATTTAATTTGTTAATCATTGATGTGTAGGCATCTATTACAGGTATTTTTCTATGTCGTTCTAATACCTCTAAATAAACTGTCATTGTTTTTTTTTCTTTATCAAATATTCGCTCTCGATATATTAACTGATACCATTGACATGCCAGAGCATTTAATATAACTTGATACGCTTGCAAATCTTCTGTATTACTTAAATCAAAAGTAAACGCAAAAGCAGTGGTTGAAATTGGAATATTAGGCACATCTTCAGGTGAAATTGCAGCTTCACCTCCCGGAGGTACTACATAAGGCACTGTATCAGAATATCTGCTACCAAAAACAAATCTACCGCCCGGTGAATTATATATTACCCCGGGCGGCATATTTTGAGCAAATTGTGTAAGGTCTAATGGACGTTTTGATGATAACATAATTCTTAAGCATATTTAAATTTAAAGCCTTTAGTCTGACTGCGCATACCACTTGCAACTCTACTAACCATTCCCGAGGTAGAAGCAATATATTTTGCGGCGGCAGTTACGGTATCAAAAGATCGTAACTGATTACCTTCCAAGTCAAATTGGATCACTTTTCGCTCTTGACTTGGACGTTTAATTAAATACTGCTTAATACGATCAATTGCATACTGCTCACCTTCTTTACGCAACCAACCTGATAATGTACCTTGACCAACATTTATCTCACGACTCCATTCTGTGACTGTTTTTGTAACATTGTTAACTGTTAATCGTCTATTGTTACTGCGATTATTACAATTTACTTTTCGTGTTACAAATCTACAATTATCTGGAGTATAAGAGCCATTATTATCTATTCGATCACACTGTAATCCAATTTCATGTTTTTCTTCCGCTTCATAAAGTGCCCAATTAATAAATGCTGCTCGGCTATTCCTCCATTCTTCACAAACTGTAACTCCTTTACCGCCATAACGAGGATAATTACTGTCAGCTGGATCATAACAACGACTGATCATTAAACGATATACATTTAATAAAGTCGCTAATTTATCAATTAAGCTATCATCTAATTTATTTTTCATAATTTTTATTCGTTGTATGTATATTCTTGAATGTCGGCCGGTTCAGGTATTTTTGCCCATCTCAGCAACTTATAACCGTTTACTTTACTATTATCGCTACAAAGAGAGCAATAAAAGCCTACAAAACCTAACCTCATAATTTTTAATTCACTACCTATTTGAGACATCGTACCAATAAATACTTGTCGACATATATAAGCTGGATTTTGCCCATATTTGTGCCGATCAATCACATCAAACCAACACGGCGTCTGCTCTGGCGGCTCTTCATACTCAGCATCAGTCCACTCTAATTTCATTTAAATCCAAAGAATTTAGCTAATTCAGGTATATCAACGTTACCAATTTTAGCTAATCCGTTGAGCGTTTGCATATTTGGTTTAATTCCCCCTAAGCCCACAAACACCCTCAAGCTATCAACGCCGCGTGCTGAGGTATTCTCATAAATACCCGGATGCAACATCATAGATGCGTGTTTAGAGCTATTTCTTAGCATCTCCAACCCATTCATCAATTCTTCATTCGAGAATGCGTTAAGAACATTTGTGCCGGCCAAAATAATACACGCAGCTTGCGACGCATGTGAAATATCCGCGTCAGATAAAGTGGCGCTCTGATACGTGGCCATAATAGCCTTTGACAATACATCGCTACCTTCTTGCCAATTTGGAATGCCGGACATGCCCAAAGTTACCATGCCGCTGCTCAACAATTGCGAGAAGTCAGCTTTATCAAAGGATTGAATAGCTGGCGTAGCTGAAAGGACATTAAGCGTATGCAGCATAGTAACTACATCTTTATTAGCGTCTTTATGTAGCGAACCTACCGTCGATTTCCTAATTCTAGCTACTCGTGCATTATCTATAATCAACAACGGTGCCGGATTTAATCTAGCAAATGCTTCATACGCGCCCAGCGCATTAGCTGCCACTCGGCTACCTTCGGCATTCTGCGGCAGGGAAAGTATCGCACCGACTTTAGCGTTTATAGCATTGATTTCGATATACTCTTTCAACGCTTTAACAAGTTCTGGGCCACCACCGCTTCCAGTCCCGCCACCTAAACCAGCACAAACCATTACAAAGTCAAATTCAGTACCAAGGATTTCCTTGAAATAGTTCATAAACTGAACTTTGTTTTGCGGCTTACTCATCAAATCTTTTGATACCGCCGGATTCTTACCTGATCCGCCTATATTAAGATTTACAAATTCAAGGTCTTCATTTAACCCAGCACGGTCTTGAAGGCACGTATTTATAGCTAAACACCGACGGTAGCCGCGCTCATAAAATTCATTAACAATCCTACCACCAGCAGCGCCAACACCGACAAAAGCTAGCTTAAGGGCAACTGGCTCTGAATGCTGGTCTTTTTCTGGGCCACTTTCGGGATTTACTGCAATTACCTCTTGAATTTCTTCATCAAAAATACTGTTACTCATGTTTTATTTATCTTGTTTAGCTACTAGCTTACTTACGCCGTCTGTAAATACTACCTCAACGTCTTTTAATGACGCATTGTGGGCCGCCAGCGTCTTAGCGATTACAGATAAAGTGTACTGCCCGCAGCCAGGTATGTCAAGCACCTGCTGTTGAGTCATAGCCATTAATTCCCCGACTTTCGCAATACCCGCTCGCGCCAATACGGCCCTGACACGACCACTAAACGCAAAGAAGCTACTCACCGGAACGTCAATAAGTAGCATATTCGAGCCAGGCTGCTCAAACTCCATTAAGTCTAAACGCTGACCAGTCAAGGCTATGCACAAATAGTCAAGAACATTTATAATTTTATCTAATTTAACATTGGTTTCATTACGAAACTCTTTAATCTTACACTCTAAATAAGTGGCATCTGACATTTAAATTTCTCCAAATAATTAGCTAACCTCCAGCTCTGCATCTTCTCAATCCAATCTGCCAAGGATCTACCCGTTTTGCGCCACTCAAAGAAATATGGCGCAGCCAGTAATTCAGAAACAGTAAGGGCGAAGTCTTTTTGAGACCATTCTTCTGATTTTCTCTCTCTTAACGATCTACGTTGTGCATAAATTGATTGCTCAAACTCATATAATACCGTTTCTACTTTCTCAAACTCTTCCTTATACTCTGGGAAATAAGCTAGAAACTCCTCACTTTCACCTGACCGTATTTGATCAAGTATTCGCTCAACAGTGAGAACACCGTTGTTCTTTAGATAAGACGCACTCAACCAAGCTGGGCCTTTGATTTTTACTCTGTTATAGTTCTTATCTACTACAACATAGCCTTCTTTATTAAAACCTAGCTTAGCTGCACTAGCCACACACTCATCAAGATTCGACAATCTATGATGTGGAGCCCAAGGAAAGCCCTCTATCATGGCCGCCACTTCCTTTAATGTTGTCATATCTCGTGTACCAATATGATAAAGAAAGACTTCTTTATATGGAACTACGACCCTATTAAGTGGGCCGCACAGCTCAAACATATAGCAATAATTCTTATTTAGCCTGTCGAAATTTCCTCCCTGATTATTCCACGCTTCCATAAAATAGGCGTAGAAAGAAATGCCATTAGCCTGATCAAGAAGCGCATCTCTTGCGTCTATGCAATTATTAGTAGAGATATGCCAACCGCAATCATACCAAACTTTCATTAGTGAGCCATCAAGCTTCTCCAAAACTCTAGCTGAGTTCCAGTCAATTTTAGCCGCATGTCCTTCACCGTAATTGAAAAACTTATTGAAAGCTTGGCAAACTACTTTATAATCTTTACTGCCGTCAATTCGTCTTAGTATAATTCCTCTAGCTTCTTGTACAATCGGCAAAGAGAAATTGGACTCAACCATGTTGTACGAGAAAAGCACATAATCATCATTTATTTTAATATTTAAAGAATACGGAGGGGCGAGCAACTCATCAACCCACTCCTTTTGTGTACTCTTTGAATTAACAAATTTTACCAATTCTAGTTCCATTTATGCCCTTTCTCTCTTGGAGTAGCCGCTGAATGATACATACCATCCAAACCATCTATAATACGACCATCTTTATCTTTACCGTATGATGAAATCGCTAAACCTCCATAGTCTCTAGAAGTTATGAGGCCTAGCCTAATCGTAGCTAACTCGCGCTCTGCTGCTATTGCCGCCCATTTTTTACGTAATTTTTTACGTCGTTTTCTATTCCGCAGTTTTTCACTCACCGTAAATTCCCTCATGCTTAAATCCGTTCCATTTATGCTCGCACCAAGGACGCGCCCACTCACAGCGACGACAAATAATTTCATCATCATTTTTAGCCATCATAGCCGCCTCAAAGCGCATACGGATTTTTCCATTAATAATTTCATCATAAGTTTGATAGTAAAGATTACCTAGCGGATGCGCTAGTTCAAAATCCATACAACAAGGAATCACAGTACCGTCAGGCAATACAATTGTGGCTTCTGCACATGTCGGTCTCGGTTCAAGAGCATTATTACTAAACCGCCTATTACAAAGAATCGGGGTTTCTTTAGGCCAGCTAACTGGTGCGTCAGTTGAAAATTTAAGCTCTTTTAATGCGTCTCGATCAATGAGTTCCAGTCTTGCTGAAATTTTCTCATCACGAATATATTCCGCATCTATAATTTCTTTAACTTTTTCATGCGGCTCGCCGACACACATATACTGTGTGCCGGATTTATTTATTGCTGCATAGAGTGCTAAGTTTTGAAGATATTGTTTAGTTATCTTGATTTTAGTAAATCCCTCAGCATCAGGTAAATGAATTACTGTAACATCTGAAGGCGTATACGCAATTTTAGTAACTAGCTCTTCAGTTATCTCAGATAATGTGGTGAATAGGTATATTTTTCTACCGTCCTCTACCGCATAATCTAACATGTGCGTAAAATCTGGATTATGACATGGTTCGCTAAACCCGGCAAAATCTATAATTACATCTTTTGGTATATTTTTGAGAAGAGCCTTAAAATTACGCAAATTTATAGTGGCTCTTCTATTTTTATCGTGTTTATAATACTCTCGCAATAATACCTGTTGCGGACAGTAAACACAATTATTTTTACACCCTATGTCGAGCGTAAATTCAACCCACCTATGACTCATTATTTTTTTCTAAATTAAGGTTATGGGTGCCGAAAGTAGAAAAAGCACGTTCAACTATTGTACTAAAATATGAAACATCGCGCACCAACGACCTATACTGAATTTCTCGCTGATCCTCAGAAATAGTGACATCGCCGCGCAAAAACTTGACAACTTTTTCAGGTATTGGGCGTTCAAATAGGATATAAGGATACTTGGCGTGCCCATCCGCATCTGCCTCACAGGTTGAGGTAGAACCCTGACAACAACCTTTAGTCGCGTAACCCCATTTATTTAGCTTAGCTATAAGGCCGCGCAATTCAATATCTATCTCTTCACTGCATAACGGAAGAGTATCATAATAGACATTCTTACTGCCTTTTTCAAAGAATTGCTGAATTGATTTAGCATAGACAGGTTTAACCCAATATCGCCAACTTGAGTAACTATCCCGCTTACCCTCTCTAACTAATCGAACATGCTGGGACTCTGGCGCATAACTTGACGGAGCCATTGTCATTTTAACAGCGTCTATAGCCATTGAAAAATGACCTTCATAAGGCGTATATAGTAGCTCAGGAATGTTTAGCGCTTCAATCTCTTCTCGATGATCCTCAAGAAATTTGGTATCAACACCAATATTTACTTGATTTAAACTAGATAAAGCGCTGCCGTTTTTAAGCTTTTTACTTTCTATGCTCTTTAACGTACGCTCATCACAATTAGCTCCTCGACCTACTGCCTTATAACCTAAGAGAACATACTTAACGCCGTAATAAGACTCAAGACAGCTAAGAATCTTCTCAATATCCGACACTCCGTCCACCATCTGAACTGCGTACTTAAAGCTTGAAATATCGTGATAATGCACAATACTCTGTATTTTCTTTGCGTCACTATAAGCATTTTGAGCTGAGAAAGCTACTCTGCCGACATATTTTTTTAGAAATTTAACATTTTCTTCCGTAAACCACGCATAATTCTTTGTGGTAAAGTTAACTGAAAGATCGTACTTGTACGCTTGTTTAATTATTTCCTTGAAATCCGGATGCTTAGTTGGCTCGCCGCCACCGAGTACAACCTCGGGAACACCTAGCTGAGCTAGTGACCTCAAAATAGTAATAACATCTTCCGTCTTTGCATGACGCCCCTTCTCCGTAGAATTCGCGTAACAAAACTCACATTCTTGCTCACAATAATCAGTAATCTTGAGATCAACTAATTCTGGTATTGAGGCATACGTAATCGGAGCGTCATCAAATCTGATCCGAAGCTTATTACCAGTATGCTTGTCAAATAATAACCAATAACCAGTCACGGGATCTTTACGACATCTAGTAAAGTTGTTATGCTGTAGCCTTCCAATAAGGCTTTTACCTTCGTATTTCAGCGATAACTCACGAAACGCTTCTGTGAAATTATTATTGTCTCCAAACAAAATAACATTTTCTTGAAGCAGCCACTCTTTAAACTCCTTAAAGAACTCTTCGCAAGGCAGCTTACCTCCTACTGGAATAGGAAGATCGATAGGGTCACTTCCGCTTAGGCTCCTAGACACAAATTCACGCGGGTTATCCATTTCCAACCACTCTCGTGCGTAATATTCCCAAATGTATTTAGGAAGACCTTTGTAACACAAAGAATGCGACAAGAAAGTACCGATATAATCTAGCTTCTTGCGACGATCAACAACCATAAATGCTTCAGAATTAAAGTCATCTATTGTTAAATGCCCACACTCTTCTGAGCTAGGGTCTGGTTTATCCTTTGGAAATAATATAAATGAATGAGTACTACTCGAATTACACGCAAAGCCCAATCTGATGTTATGAATTTTCATTGTGAACTGTAACTGTTATTATTCCCTGAGGATTAAACCTCATATCTTCAGTATGACAAGCTGCATTAATTATTGTAGCTCCATTATTTAATCGTCCAATATACCCCGCTCCCTGGTGGTTATGCCCAAAAATGAATAATTTTAATTGTGGTAAACTCTCGGCCACCACTGTTAGTTCTTCACTGCCTATGTCTCTATTGTCACTAGTAATACTGCCGTTAAAGAAAGCTGGCGGGCTATGAGTAATTAAAACGTCCGTGTCTATGGACGGGTTAAACTTCAGCTTATCTACCGGAAGTTGGTAATTCCAATTTCCATAAACTGAAGTATACGGAGACCCCCAAAATTTTAAACCTTTATAGGTAATTTCCTGTTCGTGCAAAAAGATAACCGATTTCTTTGTTATCTTTTTTGTACCAGCGACATAAGCAGCATTATCAGGAAAATGTTTAGCTATTTTCCAGAAATCGTGATTCCCGGCGACCCCAATAATTGGGCACCGAGCATGCTTTGCGGCAGCATGAAGTAAATCAATAAAACCGTTGTAAATTTGATGGAGAACAATGTCGCCAGCTAAGATAATTAAATCAGCGTTTGCTTCACGAGCTACGCCGCTTACCCTAGCTAGCACCAAGCTGGAACCGTGTATATCTGCTGCGCAGACTATTTTAAATTGTTTCATAAGCATAAATTGGCCATTTCACCCATTTTAACTTTGGTAATTTCATAGCGGCAAAACATCCTCCAGATGAAAGATCACCACATTACGCCCTGGCAGCGTCTCATGAATTAGTTTCTCAATTAATGTCCATTTACCGCCAGCTAACCCCGCACCAAATAGGGGTGCAATAATCCGCACGTCGTTAGGTATTCTTTCAGCTACTTTTTGAAGGCAGCTTTTAATGGCCTCGTAATCAATAGGTGTTGGATTATCTGGGCCAATTACGCCATTTTGCCCGATCATATTAACAATCTTAATGTCAACACCGTCAGGACTGCTGTTGTCAGCGTAATAAAAATGCTCAACTACCTGAATCTGCCCTAGCCCAAAAATACCTGAAGCAACAGCTCGAATATTTTTAGGGTAGCAATCTCCTGGGTTATTAAACCAGCACTTATAAGCTATCTTACTTATTGGAGCAAAATGCTCTAAAGGCACAACAAAGCCACTACCCCAACCGCCGATGTTATTACAGCAGTGAATAATTACATCCCTATCCTGGACGTGCTCGAATAAGTTTCCTTTTATATACTCTATTGGCATGGCTTATGCGTTGTAAATGAGAATGAAAACTAACACTAATAAGATTAAAAATAGCAGAAAAAATATTGCAGCCATTTATTTTTCTTTTAACGAAAACAAGAATTTATTCGATATTGTCTTCCAACTAATCATAGCATCTTTATGACATTTCCAAACTAATCCTTCACGTTCCTGTTCCGGACATAGAACACTCGCTCCCTCAGCATAAGTGAGTGCGTCAGAGACAACAAATTCCTTTAGCTTTGTCATAAAATACGTCCAGTATTGATCCTGCTCAATTGACATGTCGTTAACAAAGGACATGGCCGCATTGATCTGATTTGATGACGGCGCAAAAGTAAGCCACTCCGCTATAACCGGTACTTCAAGAATTGGCGGCGCGTCAGGTTCGTAAGTATTTAGCTCGGCGATTAAATTCCTCCGGTCAATTGGGCTCAGATATCGGCTCATCTCAACATCATAAACATCAAAGACCCTCATTTCTGTCTCAGTCAGTCGATATTTATTTTTCTGAATACCCGGCCCAATAATTTCTGAAGAAATAGCGTACATAACCCCGTTAGTTTTACAATACGCACCTAACCTCTCTTCCAGCTTATACTTACGTGCCATGTCCCAGTAAACTGAGTTATAACATACTGTTTTTGTAAAAACTGTACCGTCATCATTACGGAACGTTTTCTCTTCTGGAATTGGTTCTTTTAGTTCTAAGTTACGAGAACATACGTGAAATTGCCAGTCTATAAATCTCTCGTGAGGAGCTAACACGCGGCCTCCACGACCACCTATTACAAAATTACTATTGGCAGTAAAGCCACACGTAAAGCTAGTGCCATCTAATTTCTCCTCAACTGTGACAGTATGCCCATACAGCTGCATCAATTTACCAATACCAAATGACTGAAGATTTTCTTGGTCTGTTTTACGGAAACGTCCAATAAAATTGCCTTTACGTTGCCCGATGTTAAAACCAAAACCGCCAAATACGGGCGCCATATATTTCTTAATCCCCAATTGCTGACCCACGTCGGTACCGTCAGGGATGCTCTGATTCAGCTCAGGGAACTCTGTCAAAGCTACGGCATAACCTTGTGAAATTTGTCCACGAAGCTTGATGCTTTTAATACGATAACCTTCTTTACCCCTTAAAGCCTTATTGCTTCTGCCTTCCAGTATGGAATAGCGCTCTTCTTTAGGGAGCCAAGCATCCAGCTCGAAGAACACGCAACGATCTCCAACTTTACAAGAATTACGACCCATAACTACTTCCCAACCATTTGTTGTAAAAGTAACAACATCCAAATTATCCGAATCTGGTACTTTTCGTACTGAATTAATGGTCGTTACAGTAGCTAAATTTGCTATTTTATCTTCATTAAATGCTTGCTCTTGATCGGCCGCTTTATCTATTTCATCTGCCACCGGAGTATACGGTGCAATTTTTACATTATCTGTATACATTTCTTTCCTTTCAAAGGTGCAAATATTATCCCCTACCTGTAAAACACGAGTAAACGCTGGCAACGGATCACTTAATTTGAGGTAATTATCATCAGCTTCGTTCTTATGTGCCCATAATTTTTTACCATTAATATAAATAGAGCCCCGCAGGGCTGCCCGACGCATTTCTGCGCCGGTACGTACCAGCCCTGAACTCAAAATCACATCTGCAATTGTTTGTGTCATGCTTTGAAACTGTCTTTAACATAGTTATTAAGTTGTGCCGGAACTTTAACATAGTCTATTTCTTTAGACCACACTATCTCATCTCCATCTAAATGTGGATACATTGAAGCCGATGGCTGCCAGCGCCCAGTCCATTTCAGAATAGTAATTTCCCAGCCGTCTTTATCTGTTTCATGTGCAGCCAGCGTTAATAACGCATTCTCAACCTCGTAACGATTTAAGAAAATACCAAACTGTACTGTCTCATCACGAACTTGAAGCTCTAGTGTCCAAACGCCTACAGTACAACTAGAGGGCAGCTTCAGCTTACGCATTATCGTATCCAAAATATTCTTAGTATTGGCTTTAGTTGCTGTAGCTATTACACTCATTTAACTGTGCCCGCAAATTGCTGACATGATGCCCTTTAAACCATCGTGTACAGTTTCTGCTAAATGGTTAAAACCTCTTTCTATTACGTCAGCTATTTTATCCGTGTCGCACTCCGACAGGCAGGCTACAATATCCGCTAACTCCTTTCTAATTGGGTCAGCGATCTCGTCTTCATTTATTGCGCTTTGATTATTGGCCTGAGCTAACTCATTTTTAATATCTTCAAGCATGGAAACCAATCTCGAATCGTCAAACATCAACACCTCCCATTAAACACTGCAATTTGAACCTTGCATAATCCATTTTTAATTCATCACTCCTTGCGCATTTCTTGAAGAATGTACAGGTTTCTTCCCCCAGTATCTCCAAGCAAATATGGCGCACACAATATTCGGCATATTCGTCACTATTATTAACTGTTTTACCTAGTGCGTCAGTTAACACTTTGACCGCTGCTTTAAACTTTTCTTCTGTAATGACTTTTGGAGTGTCACCAAAAATCATAGGGTTATCCGCAAATGGGTGTAACGTTGTAATCTTTAGTTTTTTTTGTCTTTTTTTTTTCTTAGTCACAGGGCGAACAAATATATGAAGATTCTTCTACTATGTTTAAATAATCCTTAATATAACCTAAAGGCATCACACAAGTTGGAAATAACCGGTTCTTACCATTAATAATTCGCTTTGAGCCTGCTCCGCCAGGGAGAGTGTATACCATGTCCAATCCCGGATAAGAATGCCACGCTAGCGGCATGCCATGACCTACATAATTATGGCATGCTCTAATGGCTTCAGCTATGGAAAAAAATCGACAGAGTCGGCCATTTTTATATTTCTCAAAAGGAATCGGCCCAGAATGCCACGTTAGAGGCACTTCTCCAAAGAACAGCTCAAAGTTAGCTGGCTTACGGACTTCCGGAAGGTTCTTCACCCATACGGGGATCTCCTGATAATACGATAACTGGCTCGCCACTTCGTCTTGTAAATGCGAATCCCGCTTCCATTCTTGTTTTTGTTTCATTTAAATCTTTCTCCAGCATAACAATCCTTGCATCTAATTCACTACTAATCCTGGTTGACATATTCATAAAACCAGTTGACACTGTGCAAACTAATAGCACTACTCCGATGATCAAAACACTATTACTAATGGTCATGACATTCAGCCACCATACCCGCTCCTTAAACCGATCCCACGTTTCATATTTACCCATCTTTTTCTATTACCTCCGGATTTTGTATCACTTGAAACATTTCATCTATTGAATCACGCAAGGAATAAACTATTTTAGACGTACTATTTAAAGCAAACTCCCTGCGCACTAAATCTACATATAGTGTGTGACTTCCGTCGTCACCCTGATAGAAAGCATCCCACATAACTTCAGACAAAAGATCCTTAACTTTAAGCTGCGTTAAAGCCAAATTATCAAAGCTACAGGCTTTGAAACTTGTCATTATTGCCGGGAGTAATTTCCACAGCCTGTGCTGTTCTTGCTCAATACTCTCAGAATAATGTTCTACGCCCCTACGGAATTTCTTGTAGCCCAGAATAAGAAGCTTTAATCCTTTATTTCGCAACTCCCAAATATCATCAACCTTAGTTGCTCCGTTAATAACATGAATTACTGCATTAGGAAATTTCTGTACCGCACCGATGAATGCTTCGCCAGGAGTCACAAGTGAAATACCTAGGCCGTAGATTAGCTTTTTAGCTACTAACTCCTCTATGAAAGGTAATTTGTTTATAAAATGATTTTGATTTACCGTTATATTAGCTATAACCTGTTTCTCTTGGAGTATCTCAAGAAATGGGACAAGATTAGGATGAGCTAACGGATTACCTCCACCAATAGCTATCTCAGTAAACGGCCTTAAAGTCTCAATGAATACAGCACCAGCTATATTAGCGTGCTTACCGTCAAGGCTAGAATTTTCATGGCACCAAGGGCAATTCATTTCACAATAATCTGTGATCTTGCAATCTATACTTTCCGGAAATGCAGCTTTAAATTCCTCAGCGTCCGTTTCCTTTATCTTAGTACCATCTTCTGTGTTTATATGTACGGTATAGTTACCATTTTGATATGTATACCAGGTCAATTTTTAAACCTCCATTGATGTTTTCCTGCGGTTTTTCTATGTCCATTTAGTGATTGTCATTATCCACCTTTACTACTGCTGTTTTACCCAGAATAAGTGTCTCAATAGTGCACCCCTCATCTTCCAAGAAGGCAGCTAGTGAATTATAACTTTCACACGATTGATGATCAATATAACCCGATATATCCAAATATCTTCCACCGCTACTATGTGATTTCCATTCAATATTAATTAACTCAGTTGAAATACCTTTGTAACCAAACTTCTGTACGAACTCCTCAAGAGCTTTAAAGCCTTCAGTATTCCTGAAGTACTCCAATGGTGAGATATGATCCGGTATCTTCTCCTTTACAAGCTCTGTCATCGCCACCATAGTAAGTAGGTAAGCCAGCTTACTTAGTTGAGCGCGGAATTCTTCTGGCCCCCAACCGAACTCACCTAACTTAATAATAACTTCATTATTATCATTCGTTGGTAATGCCAGTGTATCAAGTAACGTCTTATCTTTTCCAAGCGTCAATGAATGCGTACTACTACTATTTGTTTCAAATACCCCGTATCTAATTATTTTCATTTTAATTCCTTAACCGTCCCAGCCAAAATATCCAAACGCTACGACACGGGTACCATTCTTACAAGTATGAACTTCATCAAATGTTTCCATATCAGCTTCATCAAAGAATTGTGTATAGGTTAATAGACGTTCATCCTCGTCATAATCGCAATCATCTTCACAGTCTTCCTCGTCATCATCACAGAAAGCACATTTGCCTTTCTGTTCTTCTGCCTTGATTAACTCACCTTTCCACTTGCTATAAAGCAGTTCGCCTCTTTTCCACTTCTCAAAATCTTCAAAGTCTACAAGAGTCAAACTATGTGTCGAACTACTATTTGTTTCAAATACTCCCGCTCTAATTATTTTTTTCATTTCTTTTTCTTTCAGATGTAGTGACCAGGGAACGCAGTTTCTAACTGATGCTCTATTCGCAACTTTCGTAAAATAGCTTCATCAGTGATAGGCTCCTCGTGACCATTACTTTCCCATACGGTATCCAAGAATTCTACAATCTCACGATTATAGTCAGGTAATCTTTCTTTAAGACGCATTAAGCTACCTAGCTGCTTTGCTTCAAAGTCAGCCCTTCTTTTCTGTAGCTTAATTAATGTATTTACTATTTCTTCTGTCCTAGAATCTACTTTTGTCCGTGTAACCTCAATATGTTCCCCAGCTGCATTATTAAATACTTTACTTACCCGCACATCCATCTGCGACGGATTCCGGTGATGGCGTTTCATTTCCGACATTCCATTTCTCCTGAATAAATTTTTGTAAATCTTTTACATATGATTCTCGCCACTGCTGTTCAGCAGAGCCATAAGATACGAGGGCACTATGATACTGGTACAGTAACGCACCAGCTACAAACCCTTGGAATATTAAGAAAGATATATCAGTAACTGGAATACCAATATCTGCAAACGTCTCAAAGGGTTCCTCAAAGACAGTGCAAGCTAAAATCCTATCACAGTAATCAGTATAGAACTTAATTGCTGGCTCTAATTTAGCCGGTGTAATATTATGTTCGGCCAGAAATAGATGAAACTCTGCATATTCTGGATTGGTTACAACATCAATAGCTGTTTTAACAGCTTGTGGATATAACCCAACGATTGAATGGCTGGGCTGGTAAAAGGGGCTGCCCTCAGCCCCTTGCGGTCGCATAAATAATCCCATTTAAGTTCTTTTCTTTGAAGCTATAGACACTGCATCTTCAACTGACCAGCCTCTATTTATTCTTTTTTGAATAGTACCGTGAGGTACTCCTAATTTCTCAGCCCAAAACTGTAATGGTTGTTTTTCACCATTTACTTCAAGTATACGATTACTTCTTTTGTTGCGTGAATTAATTAATCGTGTAGTCCATCTACAATTACTAGGACAATAATCACCATTATTATCAATTCTATCAATTTCTAAATTATCCGCATACTTATTAGATAAAGACCAATCACGAAAAGCAATAAAAGATTTAGACCACTCATCACACACTTTAATTCCACGCCCGCCATAATTTGGATAAGCTTGTGAATTTATATTTTGGCATCGTTTTAAAATATCTGCCCAAATACTATAGAGTCTACTTCTTTTTCCTCGTTGACTCTCCCCATGTTGTTCCCGAGTGGAAGGCCTACCAAACTCTTCACGAGTAATATCTTTATTGATTTTCAAACGATATTTAAGAGTATCAATAGATAATCCAATTTCTGTGAGGCTTCTACAATACTTTCAAATTCAAAAATTTTTCGTTTATTATGAGTAGCCATTAACTAACGTGTGGTCTTTTTTGCGTTATCTCTAATAATAGGTATATCCTTTGGACAAGATATACCTATTTTAACGCGTGAACCTTTAATTTCTCTAACGACAACTTCAATGTTGTCTCCAATAAAAATCTTTTCATTAACCGCTCGTGTTAAAACTAGGAACGGTTTCTTTTCTCCTTCTTCTTGTCCTTCAAATACTGGCATTTTTGTTTAAACTTCTTCTACGTGTGTAAGAGCATGCTCCATTGACCAGCCCTTTTTTAATCTATTGAGCAATACTGCTCTTGTTATTCCATATTCCTCACACCAATAGGCAACACAATGAGTTTCATTGTTGTACGTTAATAAACGATTTCCACGTTTATTACGTTGGTTCAACTTATGCGATACCCAACGACAATTATCTGGCATATAATCACCATCGTTATTAGGGTACCTGTCTAACTGTAAACCTTTTTTATATCCATTATTCACAGACCATTTTTCAAACTCTTCATAAACTGCCCACTCATTACAAATTTTTATTCCTCTTCCACCATAATTTTTATAAGCTACACAATTTGGATTTAAGCATCTTTGCCGCATACTTACCCAAATACTATATAGTTTAGGACGATTATTGTTACGTAAATGTCCATGTTTAGTATTAGCTTTAGCTCTTGCTTCAACACCAATACATCCACAACCTTGTATTCGTTTATTTTGTAATTGAGAACCTACAACATAAACAATTGTTTTAGCTACACATGAACATTGACATTTCCAATAAATACTACCACATTTATCTCGTCTAGTAGTTTCTTCAAGAACAGTTAAACGTCCAAATGTTTTATCTTTTAAATTTATTTTTGCTGGCACTATACTTCCTCAGCATGCGATGCAATAACTGTATCCACTGTATCAGAAAGAGTGATCCCGATGTCTTTCACAAGAGCTACAAAATCATTAATACTACTTGCCGCTGCGTCCAATGCATCCACACTCATACTTTCCAATGTCTCAATCGACACATCATCCCTCCATTCCGTAATCTTCACACCCAACTTCTCAAACTTCTTAGTCACCGACTCAACCAGGTCATGAAGCTGGACACAAAGACTCTCAATATCGCCTTCTCCCGCTAACTCGTCAAGAGCGTCGCCATCTTTCTTACCTTTAGGCTGAGCTACAACTTCGTCATCAATATTGTGCGAAACTGTCTTACGCTCAACCCCTAGAATAGCATCGACAGCCGCTCCTACCGCGCGAGAATAAAGAAGCTCTCCAGAAAAGATACGGTCGATAATCGATTGGCGGTCGATGGCATGCTCCTGAGAAGATAGGCGATTTAGCTCTCGAAGGTGCGCTAACGTTATTTTTACATTTTCTTTCCTGGCATCAGCTACTAATTGCACAAGATACTCATATCCCAAGATTTCACACAGCTTAGCTGCGTGATATAGGCTGCTGGTTGCTACGCCTAAAATTGAGGAAATAACCTCTACAAGATTATTGCTATATTCCTCCTTATCCTCTGAACTAGCTAGCTGCTCTCTACGAACAGCTACGTCATTTCCTAGAGAAAGCATGTTCTCCAGCTCGGTAAAGCTATTGAAATTCTTGCCATGCTTTTCTACCAACGCTTTATCTTCTGCGTCTAAGCCCGCCAATAAGGCATCATATTTTTCAGAAACGGTGACAGATTTTTTAGTTTTTGCCATAAATTTTTACTGACTAAGGGTTTGAAAGGCCCAAATATAGCAAAAATTTAGCTGATTGTCAAGGGGTAGGGCGGAAATTTACTTCCTGAATAAGCTTAATAAATTCGGAATTATCTTGAATAAACCTCGTAAATATAGTGGTAAGCGCCTCAATTTCGCGTTCTTTAGGTTGTTTTAACCCGCTGTGATAATAGGCGGCGTGAACAATTTCGTGCATTAATGTTCCAACATAGGTATCTCGTTCTACCTTATCAGAAACCTCAATTAGTCCTTTGGTGTAAGAAATCGTACCACAAATCTCCCTGTCGCCCTCATTTTCAAGCCTTTTTTGCTCAACCCGGTAATTTACTGGGCCAACTCTGATGGAATTTATTAGACTCATTCCGTCAGTATACCAGAAAAGTGGACACGTCGCCATCGAAGGCGATTCCGAAAATTGCATCAAATCAAGATACTACGTGTGTATCCGAGAGAAATAAATTCAGCTACCTTCTAGCTCGGCCTAGAAAATAACCTACACTAACCATACTTTCTTTCCTATTTCGTGGGGCTAGTACGGTAAAACAGGGCAATCTTAGTGGCGCCGGGTTTTCTCTACCAAGATTATCTCGATCAACCCGCTCGCTAAGCAGCGAGGGCGAAAGCTCTATTTTTGCCTTCTAAAATGTTTGCAGCTCGATTTTTACGCAGCCAACGAGGCCATCTGCGACACGCACTTTAATCTTCAGCTAATCACGTCGATCCCTTTCGTGCCCAAGATATTATTATATCAAATCCCAAAAAACATGAGAACTACAATCCTTATTGTTCCCATAACCGCCAAAACCGTCATACTTAAGGCCAGTGTTGCTAAGAGTAAACACAAACTATTAAACACCATAGTACCCATATCCATTTGCCTAAGCCAGTTCTTCATTTATTGTCCTTTTTACTGAATAAAAGCTTCTTAATTTCTTCCTTAGTTCCTTTGCACACATATTTACCGAACGTTGTATATAGCGTACAAGTTGACGTATCTTTAACTACTACTTCACGTATGCCTTGAATAGAGCCATAGGGTAAACAAACAGTTTCATTACCAACTAGCTCTATGTCATACCACACATCATTCCATGTGGCGGACTTATATGTTCCAAAGGGATTACTATTACTGCTAGCACCAAATAATTGTTCAAATATGCTTTGATTTGTCACAGTCATTACGTTGTTCCGCTGGGTGGTACCTGTTCACTAAAAATCTTTCTATATTTATCTGCATCAGGGCCCGCTGTCCAAGGCGCCGCTGATACGCGCTTCACATCTTCCCGGTGTTTTTCAAGCAATTCACGCAATTTCTTTTGCCCAGCTTCAGTGTCCAAATCTGCCGCCGTAAACTTAGCACTAGAAAGTGGCAATTCAACTCTCCCGGTAAACATATCTTGCATTGGAACTATAGCGCGATGCCCTTTATAGACAAACTCTAATAATTCATTATCACCATTTGGCGTACTGTCATATGTTGCCCCTAACTCTATCAGCGCAATAAGATTGTCACTTATATTACTAACGTATTTGAAAAATTTATCCAATTTAGTCATTCTTCTGTTATCTCCACTTGTGAGTCTATGAATTTAATTTTTTCTGCTAATTCCGTCATTAGGTAATCAACATCTACTGCCCTAGCGTTGTCAAGCCGTTTGCATAAGAGATATAAGTCTTTAGCTTGGCTCATTAAGAAGACATTTCCCAAGGCCTGCTGCTCACCAACATCTTTACCTATTGAGACAACCAGACATAATTCTCGACCATCATCAGCTTCTGCTATAGCAATATGCGGAAATTCTACATAGTGACTAACTCTCCAAGGGCCGGGTGTTACTGGATATTTCTCTAATGTATCTGTCTTCTTCTTTGATCGTTTCTTCGTCATATGGGTTTATTGGGGTTATTATTTCTCGGCCAATTATTAACCAGATCCAAAAATACCGTGTACGCTCTGTAACTAACCACAGCCGTGTATCCTCGCGCGGATTTACTGGAAGCACATCATTCACTCGAAGTACATTTATCCCGTGAAAAAGTCGTGAGCTGCTAAGTGAAGTTGCTGCCGGAAAACTATTTCTAGCTACAACCACGTCTATCTGCTCTCCTCTATACTCAAGTGTTTGAATAGGTAGCTCTTCTATTTTAGATATAAACTGTGAAACGCCATGTCGTTCACTAACAACTGCATTACCTATAAAAGAGCCTACGCCGCCTAAAAGTAATAGTGTTACCCCAAAAAACCAGCACCAAGCCGTGAACCACTCATTTAACCCATAATTACGACAAGTTTTAAAGAAAACCAAAGACCAGAAACCTACATTTAACCAAAATAACCAAAATAGCTGACCGTTATGTACACTATCAAGTAACATCTGTGTTGTTATCATTTGGAAAAGGCCCTAAGCTGGGCTGTAAAAGTTTTGGAACATAACGCAACTTCTTACGAATATTGCCTTTCTTAGTTAACTGCTGCGCCAGACATTGGTCGTCGCAGAATAGTAACAGCGCCTGTTTAGTCGTTACTGGCTGCCACCCCGTATCTAAAGCAACTTTAGCTAACTGATGACCATAAATAATTGGCTCCGAGCCGAACAGGGTTACTCGCTTTCTACACGTAACACATACTAACGTAGTTGGCTCACTCATGATGATACGTCGTGAGTTATTGGTAGAATACACTCTAACGCAGCCCACTGTGTTGCGCCCATGCTGCAAAATTTATAGCGGACTGGGAATAGGCTGCTTTTTATGTTGTGCTCAATTTGTTTTTTAAATATTTCCAAGGTTGTGCCTCGCTGCTTAGCCCAAGTTACACAAAGCCCTACTGGGAAATCCGGATCATCTTCATCGGCGTTCCAGAAAATATGGACAGCAAAGAGCTGTTTAATATGTTTAAACCCAAACTGCCCTTCCCTGATTTCCTCCATAAACATTAAATAATGTCCACGATCTTCGGGCACGTCATCGTCCCAATACTGTTCATCAATCTTGGGAAAACCACTTTTACCGTAAACCGCTGCTGACATAGCCTTAGCTACCCTATCACCACTTTGTTCTTCAGTCTTCTGGGACATCGTTTCTTCTTGCAATTTTCTCTAATAAGTTTATTAACCAGCGTACTTGAGACGTCAATAATGTATACGCTCTTAGCTTATCTTCTTGATGCGAATGATAATCCATATAAAGCGTATCTATTACATTCTTCAATATTTTTCTATCGTCATACTCTAACTGAAGTCTTCCGTCCCATTCAGTAAAGAGAAACTGCTTAGATTTGTAATCAAAATTATCTTCATTGCGCACAAGCATACAAGCAACATGCTCAGGGACATGCTGAATAAATGCCGCCATATCATCACAAAAAACTTCAATTCCAAGCTCAACAATCGCCTTAGCTTTAGAATCATCATCTTTATTTGCGTAAATAATATCTTTATATTTGATACCTAAGCTTTCAAGCTCCGCTTCATCTCTAGCTCTATTAACTGGGCGATAGGTAAGAATATATACATCATCCAGCCAACAGTTAGATAAATAAGCAAAAACCTTTGGATACCTAGTAATACAGCCGTCAATATCTAAAGCTATTTTCATGTCGTTACTGTCATTGCGTAATCAATTTCTTGCTGAACTACCTCATGAGGACGATTCACAAAATGAGTACAAAACGCTGTACCAATTACAGTACCTTTTCCGCATTCGGACGGAACTACGGATTTAATGTATTTCACCGGAACCGTAACCGTGTAATCGTCCTTGTTAACATAGGAAAAACTTCTCATTCTACTCTCTCGTTTCTGCATGTAGTTCAGGCTCAGCGCCGTATAAAAGTACTTCTGTACGATTTTTGATTTTTGTAAGAATTGGAAAATCCATAATCTCAGTTCTGTTCCGCTCAAAGATTAAATCAGGGTTCGTTCGAGCTAAATGTTTTTCTGGTAGCTCATGTAACTCATCTGCTGTGAATTTTTCCAATACTCTAATTGTACGAATATAAGTACCTCGCTTTTGCTCATTTGAATAATCATTCCAATTAATCCCTTTTTCACTAAATAATTTCTCCTGTAACTGATTACAGCTAAGCTCCTGAAGAGATTTATGCGAGAAATTAGCTTGCGCAGCTGCTTGAATAGAATTACGGACTGCATCTAGCTCACGCCAGATAAAGTAGTTACCTACCTCTTCTTCGGGGTAGTTTGCAGCTCGGCAATCAAATATAGGCTCCATAGTCGCATGAACAGCCGGCGCTCCTGGTACAATAGCCATCGCATAATTAAATCGAACTGAGGCCATTGCAGCCAAAATAGAAACTATTTTAAACAGCTTCCCGTCAAAGAAAATCTGACTGTCATACTTTGGAGAATGAAACAATAATGAAATCTCGTCTGACTGGGTATAGCCTAGCTTAGCTCCAGTTTGTTTTACAAGATATTTCATAGTGTAAACCATAACTTGGTGAAACCCTTCATCAAAAGGTTTTCTAAAGTTCCTAGTTAATGTATGAAATGCTCTACCGTCTAATCGAGCTATTACTGGCACCATCGGTATAAGACTTTGCTGCCCTATTTGCTCATATATTTTCATTCTCTCCGCTAATGCTTCCATTTTTCCTCCAATTCCTTAATTTGTACATCTAGCTCCTCTAACTGCTCGTCTGTAATCCACGGCTCATGAATTATTACAGCCCACTCAGTGCGCACTATTCCAGACATCATATATATGAGCCATCCTATTAAAATAAACACCTCATATTGCTGACCTAGCTTTAACCATGGCGATACAATCATCATAAACAACAATATCGCTAATGCGCACAAAATAAAATGTGGATAAACTAAATCTCTACGCGGGAATAATGGGCTCATCTAAATCAGGTCTAAAAGCTACAATCCTGCCGAAACGAGGCTTATCTTTAATTCCGCCGTCCTGAAAGACAATATCAACGTGCCTCCCTAAATATTTCTTACGATTCTTCCACGTAATTTCAGTGCGAATGTCATAAGCTTCTTTAGCAAAACCTACGCCGCACTTTAATCCCTCTGGAAAACCCTGCTCAGCAATAATCTCCACAAAAACTGTCCCAACCTCATCAACTAGCTCGCGGTCAGCTTTCTTGTGCCCTCGCTTAGTCCGGCCAAGATTATCCTTAGTTGTATTAGTTTTCTTAGCTTCCTCAGTAAGAATCCCCTTCTGACCAAAATCTACAATCTTTGCAGAAATAGTAGTCCACTGCTTCATTTTCCAAAAGATGTTCTGTTTCGCTGTCGCGCGAGAATGAATATACGGCGATTTAGGGCAATGAAGCATAATCCCCTCCATGCCGCCTTTAACATTAAAGTCAAATTCGTTTTGCACAGCTTTCTCATTGTGACAAACAGTGTGATGAACTGGAACTAATTTAACTTGATTTGGATCGTTTTTATCGCACCATTCCTGATAATCAACGACTCGTTCTTCAAAAGCTTTCGCCCCTTCTTTGTTTTTCCATGTTATATTTTTCTTCCATTCAGCTACAGTCACCATATCAAAGACATACAGCTTCAGGTCTCCTACGTCTTCTTCGTGAGCCATAGCAGCAGTTATTTCATGGAACTTCATCCCTTCAGCACATATCTCGCCATCAAGTATTACACCTGAGCTAGTAGCTAGCTCAACAATATCTTTAAACCGTTTAGTAACGACTGGATGCAAAGGCTCCATTTTTTTAGATAGAAATTTTCCATCTACTATAAGAAATCGAACCCCATCAAACTTTGTACTCGTTAGGACGGGGTAGTTTATTTTTGAAAGTACAGGCTTATCATTTGCCGCCTGCATTGGTTTTAACATCGGCATATTGTTCTCCAATCATATGATAACTTATCTTCTTTTGTAAAACGTCCAAACGTATATTCAGGGTAATCTGTTGATATAAATTTATTACTGCAGCGCTTCTTTTTTGGGTATTTAACTAAACAAACAAGCTTTAAAGCGCTGGTAAGACCGATTAATACTTCTACCCCGCTTTTTCTTATGCGCCCAGAAACAAGTCCGTTATGTACTGCGTTATCATGCGCTGTTCTGAAACCGAAACGAACACCGTTATCTGGTAATTTAGCTAATGGCGTCGGAATTAAAGGCATCCACTTCATTTTTACTCTACTGATCTGTTAAAGTTGTTCCACGCGTCTACTACAAATTCACGATTATTATGGGCAAAAGAAGTATGATGATAGTCTCCATTATCTAAGCGCCCTCCACAACTTACCTGAACATAAGTTCCATCAGCTGATCCAGATAATGAAGTTTCTTTTTTGCAATACTTACAGGGGTTCAAAATACCTAGTAAACCTACCGGGTGCTCTGGTTTTTTTAGTGTATCAGATTCGCGGTCTTTCGTTGCTGTTTTATCCATTCTCGGTGACTATCCTCTAGCTTGAGCCAACCACTGCCGTAAACTTGCATTTTAAGCAAGTCATACATCTTATAAAGTGGTATCAATTTTTCTGGGTCTTTAGTAAACATCGGCCACGCCTGTAGCCCATTACGAATCTTTGGCCAATGAACTAGCTCAATTGCTGCAGCAGCTGCCACTTCGGGAGGTATATTCTCTTCCCCACCTAACATTACAGCTGTACAATAAGCTGCTAGGGGCTCACTAGGGCGCCGTAACATTTTATCAACTGGAGCATTAGCAAAATCATAAATTAGCTTAGCTGCGATAATGCACTTTGTACGAGCTTGCTCTTCTTCAATCTCCATGTAGTGACAATAACAATCCTCAGCTGCCCGCCCTGTAAGGTGACTGAACTTAATAGGGCCTGGAATTGACAATTTGTGCTTTTGCTCAACAAGAAACTGCGCCCTTATAAAATACTCAACGGTAGGGCAATTTGATTCTTCAGTATACTGCGCAAATCGTTTTATGTCCTTTTTACTCAACCATTTACCGAGCTTTCGACCATGCCATTGACATTCCTGTTTCCAGGTCTCTTCAATTACTTCTTCAACATTTATCATCTCAATTCCTTTCAGTCTGAGTAGCGTGTTAAATAATTATGTTTCCACATAGTCAAAAATAAATCATAAGGTCGCTGTACTGCAACTTTACTAGTACCGTAATTGTCTATTGTCATACGACCAACAACTCGATCTGATTTAAATTTAACTTTGCTCTTAGCAAAAGCTAAGCCCCTATAGGAACCAACACCGTCATCAAAAATAACAATATCTTCCGAGAACTCAGCTAAATGCTTGAGCACTTGCTGTATCGGCAAACTATGAAATTTTTCCCAAGTAAGCACCTTGTTATAAGCCAACACTATTGAATAGTCACACGACCACTCCGCCTCAGAAAAGCTGAGCAACTTATCACTGTCTCGGCGCGATTTAATCACTTCTTTCGGGTAAGACATGGCCGAATAATACTGCTCGCAAATCAAACTTTCAAACGTTTTTTCCTGCCGTTCTTTATATTCTTCTGGATTATCACCATGAACAACGCTTTGAAAAAAGGCATTTGGTGTATATATTTTTGGATCACTCTTCTGTTTCCTGCCCATTTATTTTTCCTCCGTCGATTAGCAACCTGTAAGCTGAGTCTAAATTCTTACTGTTTGCAAAAGTGCTCGGATAGTTCAAAATCTCAAATTGAATCATCAACTTCTTCCAAATACTGTACGACAATTTTAGCTCACGTAATTCTTCAACCGTATATTTTGTATCTTTATAAATGTAATGCCAGTTTATTAAGGGCAAATCTACATCTATATCTGAAGCCAACAAATTTAAAGCTTTTTCAAAAGTTCTGCGATTATCTTTATCTCTAGCACTGTTTAAAGAAGGGCAGCAATTTAATAAAGTTTCTACGCCAAGCTTATTTCTAGCAACTTTATCCTCATTTGCGCGCAACCCATAATGAGAGACCATTTTTTTACCAATAGCATAAGCATTTACGTTTTGAGCACTTAGCTTAAATAGATCAGTAAAATACGGCAGAATAATGGACAATTCTTTGAGATGTTTTAGTAATCCTGGCTGAATATGAACTTCAAAACAGCCATCGCCACTTATAATTTCCTTTTTTGTAACTTTCCCGTCTCTATCTCGAATATCAACGCTTACCACTAATCCAAACCACTCAGTGGACTCGCCCTGAGCTAAATGTATATAACCTAGCCGTTGTATGTCTTCTCGAATAACATCGTAATATTTGTGTCTGTTTTGCCGAGTATCTTTCAAGCCCATGACCACTAAATAGTCAGAAAGAGTGAATCTTATATCGGAATTTTTCCAATCGCCTCGATCACCATTGTACTTGGTTACGAGAAGAAGGAGATAATCAAATAACTTCTTAGCGGACAAGCCAACTGTTAAAGCTGCCTCGGAAATATTACTGACAGCAATTTTTTTCCCACCATAGATAAGAGTTAGCTGCTCTCCCACCTTAGTGGGTAAGCTATCCAACGCTGATACTGCCTGAACAGCAGAGGTAGAAGCGATGGGGTAACAATCTCTTAAATTTTCTTTCATTTTGTTAAAATAGGTAAATTAATTCTTAAAAATGTCCACAAGCTCTCGCCGGCCTTTTTGTCCACAAGCTCTCCCTAGATGTCCACAAGCTCTCGCCTCGCGTCCACAAGCTCTCGCCTCGCGTCCACAAGCTCTCGCCAGCCCTTTTTGTAAGTCCTTACTGTGTAAAGGTTTGCGAGCAACTCGAAATTTTCATACTATAAGGTTAATACTATAAGGTTAAACTATAAAGTCAAAACGGTAAATCTAATAGAAATTTTTCGCCGGCGCTTCGCGCCAGCTCAAATTTCTAACTGAATTTTAATTATCAGAACTCCGCATTTCTGAGACATGGGTTCTTTTCCCTTTTGCTGTTGTAGAATCCTTTTCCTTTTTCTGCCAACTTTTCTGCGGCACCTCAATCACCGCCCCCTTTACCTCAATCATGGTTCCAATGTCCCCGATCAACCTTAACCCCGTTGGAGCTATCTTCTTGTTTTCTCTGGCCTTGGTACAGGTTATCGTGCTTGTCATGTCTTCCTCCTTCAGCATACTGACATTGAAGCACGCTACATAATGCATAGCTAAGCTCTTACTGCCCATTCCATCTGTGTGATCTAGTGTCTGCCCAGCTTTTTTCTTATTTCCCTCACCATTGGCCTGATTAACCACCCACACAGGGCAATCAAACTTATAGGCGATACTGTCCCTTATTCGCCAAGGAATACTTTGAACCGCCATCCAAAGATTTAGCTTTTTATCGTTAGAAAGCATGTCAAAAGCTAAGTCCGCAGTGTGGTCAACAACAGCTAAAGCACAATGAGATTTAATTCCCCTTTGCTTATCTGCATCCAAGGCACGCTGAATCATCATCACGATAACATCTATAGGGTCAGAAGCCGCGCTTCTTATTTCTGGTTTTGTAAGGTCGATAATGCGCAAATTCTTAGCTATTTCCTTCATTGCCATTGCTTCACGCTCAACTTCACCAAAAACACCACTAAAATACGTTTTGCTGATTTCTAAGTCTCTAGCTGTAGGAGCTCTAGACGAAGTTTTAGGAGTTGGATCCTTTCCGCTGATTTTCGCCAGCGGAACTTTACCTATATATGACACAAAACGATTAGTAACCTTGTCCATCCCATCTTCTGTCGTTATGTAGAAAACCTTCCCAAGGGAAGCTCTCCCTAAAGAAATTCGATACCTGTTCATCTGCAATTCTGCCCATTCAGCTGCCACTTGAACACTACAACACGTTTTTGCGGCACCAGTGGGCCCCAAAAAGCTGTACATCTCACGGTTGGCAAATCCCCCAACATATTTATCGATGAAGGAAATTCCAGTAGGCTGAAACTGAGCTAGAGCATTCCTAGCTGCCCTCATGCTCTCTGACATCGGATTGAAATCATCATCCGTAAACTGGGTTCCAGCTCTGGCTTTGTCCAAAGCGTTGGCATAATTCCTTAACACATCGCCTACTTCTTCTGTCGGAAGCTCAGGAAGGCCCAAAATCAGCTCCTGGTGAGCAAGTTGCGAAATTAAGGTCCCAGACCAGTAGGAAAGCTCAGCGGCCGTTAGAATCGAGCTATGAGCGTTTTGGACTAAATTGTACAATTCTATCCATTCTTCTTCATCTAGCTCAGGTGTCCCATTTTGCGCAGCTTGACTCAATCTTTCTTGGATAGACAGCAGAAGATTGTGTTTTCCTGGGACGGTTTTCAGTTTCTGTACCGCGTCTGCTACGGTCTCGTAAAGGATGGCCAGGTCACGACGCCCCAGAAAGGCCGATGAAGTGATCTGACCTGTAAATATTTGCCAATTCTCCAGTGAGGAGATCGCTGCTTGCAGCAGCATCGTTTTTCTCTCATTTGTTATCATTTATTTAAAAGTGACTGCTGGCATCGCGTTAGCTGAATACCCGCCGTTTTTTGGGGGTTGCCAGGAGCGACAATTGCTGGAATTGACTATCGGTATTGTTTTAAGAGGCTCGAATTTTTGCTCAATAATATTTTTTTCTATATGGTACCTAAGCCAAGCAGCTTGCCAGTAGGTGATAGGTACTGCATAGTTATTAGTTGAGTCACTAATTGTTAAACAAGCTTGCGTTATGGCAAAAGAACGAAACCACGCCATAAGCCCTGTTACAATTTCCAGACCAATTAATCCAGTCGTTATTTTTGAAACATAGAGTTTTTTAACGCCAATTTCACCGTTATTTTCCCATCTAATTTCACCGTTAATTGTCTGGGTTATGATGGCGTTAAATAGGTCAGTTACTGTTTTGCTCATCGTTATTCCGTGTTTGATGGGTAATATCAACGCAATCTTTATATGTCCAGCCGCGCACTGCTAGAAATGATTGTGCATCTCGACAGCATTTAAATACTGCATAAGGTATTAAATCGGCATAGTCACTATCGGCTACCGGATCCGGAAGTTTTTCAACAATTCCGTAAAGTGGCCCTTCCACCTTTACAATAACTACGCCCTTATTATCTGTGGCCTTTTGCTGAAAATCAGCTGAAAAATCAAAAGCTTCTTTTGTGTCAATAAACATTTATTTTTGGTTTTGTTAAATGAAAAAGGGGAGGCAAAAATGCCTCCCCTTAAATAGTTCATACAGTTTTTTAGTCTTGCGGATCAAAGACCACATACATCCCAACAAGAAGGCCATCGGCAATACCTTGATCGATAAGTTGACTGACCAGCCCTTCTCGCGTTAATTGCTTGATTAAATCTTCTATGGAGATGCCGTTGTCATTGCAGTAAGCATTAATTACCGGATTCTCACGTAAGGACTTTTCTAAGAAGTCTGTAAATGATGTAACTCGTGTAACACCAACATCATCCGTCTTTTTACATGTACGAACATCGGTGCAGCTTCGTTGTCTTACTAAACGCTTAAGCTCCTGTTTAAAAACCCTTTTATTTTCTGTTGTTGTAGCTGCAACTGCTTTCACAGGTGCTTTAGCTCGAGTTATTGAAGAGCCTTTTATAGGTATATTATTTGGTTTAGCTGATTTCTTGACCGCAGCTCCTCCAGCTGGCGCAATCATATTCGCAATTTGTTTAGCGGTAATATGGCGTTTAAAAACTCTATAGACGTTCTTAATTACGTTGGAATCGCAATAAACTACAGCTGGGCAGGTCGTATCTTCACGATCAAGTCCCTTAAGTTTCCGTACGTAAGCTTTCACTGCCCGATCTACAACAGCTGCCGGAAAGCATTCACGGCCCCATTTAAGAGCTTGCTGAACTTGCCTTACATGCCAGTTCATCATTAGTGAAATTTCCGTTGTGTCGTGACCTCCCAAATAGAGTTCCCATGCTTGAGTGAACTTTTCTAATCTTTCGTTTGTCATAATAATTTTTGTATTGTAAAGGTGTTATAAGGGTTTTTACGGGGACACAATCCCCGCTATTAACGTTACATAATATGTTAAAAGACGCTAAGCGTCAAGATGCTTACGGATTCCAAGTTACGCCATCAACTTTTGTCATAAAGTCATTGACGTCTTGAGTGTTACCTGCAGCATCCAGATACGGGAAGCCGTTGATGTCAACAGCTGTCACATTATCTTCAGCTACGTAAACATCCGAAGTCGAAGCTGGCATACGGCCAGGCGTCTCCGGCGGAACATTAACCATATCAGCAACAACTGGCGGCATTGCGTACTGCATAGGCATCTGCGGCGGAGCAACAGCCTGCATATTAGGGGCTTGCGGCTGTTGCTGGTGAGTTGCGTTTGGAATTTGTGCCAGTTGCACCATCTGCGTTGGAGGCGACGGGTGTTGCACCATCTGCATAGGTTGACCAGGATGTGTTGTAGGAAGCACGTACGGCTGTTGCTGAACTTGCTGCTGCATCTGCGGCGGTTGAGGAGTTTGCTGCACCTGAACTGGCTGCTGAACTTGCACCGACACCGGCTCTCCCTCAAAAATCGACGTATCATAAATGAACGCCTGTGGAACGGAACCAAAAATACTAGCAATTTCCGGGTCATTAAGATGCTGTTCAAAATCAGTACGAGCGTATGCGAGCTCAAAGATAGCTTTAGCGTCAGAAAATGCCATGGCTAGTTCTTTGATCATCGTGTGATCGTCCATATAGTTGATAGTATCTCCAACGTGCATCGGAATCTTCGCATAATAATCATTAGACGGCGTTCCTTGCTGAGTAAGCAAATTACGAGGCAGCTGGAATGGTTGCCCAGGAGGCCCGAGTTGCTGACCGTTGAAATTGTACAGCGCACCAGCTACAGTGCCGCTCATGCCGTCAATATCGGTGCTACTTTTCACCCCAGGAACAGGACAGGCCGCACCACGATGTTTCCAAGCGTAGAAAACAGCTAGCTGATCGGGATTAACCGGATTCGGATAAAACCAATCACCATTAGGGCCGCGAGTATTCATGGCTTTAGTGAGATCGTTCCATATTTGTTGCGAAACAGCTACTATGCTGATCTTCTCATCCGGCCCAAGACCCTTACCGAGTGTCTGCGGGTTGTAAAAACACTCCTGCATCGGAATTCTATTACGAGTGTCACGATTGTACTCTTCTTTAGAATTAAGAAGCATGATACTGGCCATTAGATAAAAACGTCGGAGATTCGGCAAATAATTTCCGCCGGTCTTGCCGCCAGCTGACTTTTCGCGGAAATTTAATAATCCAAACCATGGCGAACTTTGAGCAAACTTCTTTTCCCGGTTCATACTAGTAACGAAGTTATACAAAGCCATATAGGGAGACGAAATAAAATCTTCACTTCCAGTTGTTACCTCACCGTACGGGCAAAAGGTAATTGCTTTTGTGAAATCGGTTCCAGCGCGACAGACAAGCGGTGTTGCGTAAGCCCATTCATCGAATTGACTCTCATCGCCATCATACCTAGCAGGCCCAAAAATGGACGGTTCTTGAGAAGAGAACATCGGAAGCGGGCACCATGCATGAACTGCGGATTTAGGGCCACCACCGCCGCCAATAATTACAGGCTCATAATGAGACTGCGCATCCTGACTCATCCACTTGTTAGCTCGTGCACCAAAATCGACGGATTTTTGAGCTGGCGGAACATAACGTTTCATTTTTACTTGTGGTACATTAACGGATGTGGCTTGCGGACGTTGTACTACCTGTGCTGCTGGTTTCATAGTTTGATTTAAAGTTTTTACTTGTGTTGGCATATTAATTTATTTGTTTAGTATTCTTCAATAATTAAGCTAATTTCACTGTCTATTTCCTAGGTTATTATAAAATCTTTAATAATTGCACTGCTCATACTCTAACTCGGTTTTGTAAAAATACCTATAAATGTGCGGCTATCTCGCGCTATTGTGCGGAGAAATTTTTGCTCTAGTTGTGCTATTTCATTTACTCTAGCTGAATGTTTTTTTAACCACCATTGCATCGCTTCCTCATATTCTTCTTGATTGTAGAACATGAGCCCTGCAAAATGATTCTTCTCATCATAGCTAGGTAGCGGTAAGCGATCATTTACTTGCACAACAACTTCATCGGTAAAAACACCTCTTGCTTGTTGACCATAATGGTATAATCGCCAGCAGTTATAGGTGTTCTCCATTTTTCTAGCGATATACTGATTAAGATCCCAGCCTAGCTCACTAAGCGGTTTATTGCGAAAACATTTATGGTTTTCATCTTTAGCTAGCTCGCCGACCATATGCTGCGTTGTAGGGTACAGCGAATATCGCTCACATGGAATTATAAAAATAAAATCTTCTCGTTTTGGTCTTTCATTCATATTAATCTTTTATTTTTTAATGCCCCAAGCATGACATAGTTCATGTAACATATCATGCAATTCCCGCTCTCTAATTTCTCGCGTAGATAAACCTTTATTTGCAAGCTTACGCCTAGCTAGATTCTTACTTATGGCACGCTCAAGACGCCACAACCTTACTGAATTAAGTAAGCTATCATTACTTAATACGACTTTATTATCAATAATTAAATTACGTTCACGCACATATGAGCCACCTTCGTGCGCCCCTACAAATATATCAGCGCACTGTAACTTAACTAGGTAGCCGTAATACTGAATTTCATATGTATTTGTAGTTTCTGTTTCATCATACTCCCACTGTGCATTCTCTTTTGCTAATCGCATCAACTGTGCGACTATTATTTTTTTAAGATACTTAATTTCACTCATTGAAATTCTCCAGATGCGCACAAGAAAATTACTTCCTGGCATTGATGTATATCAAACATACTTATATGGCATTCTGCTCGTGAAATACTCATCAATCTTGAAAGTTTTTCATAGGCTTGTGATCGTGTTAATTTTCCTCTTTTCCATTGTCGATCGAACGCATTATGCGCTGCAACCCTGGCTTGTCTAAGTATTCTATCCGCAAGAGCTACTGGTGTTGTATTATTTGGCGGCACTTTAGCTAGTGCGTTACACTTTGGCCAATTTTCACACACAAATAATTGATTACCGTAGGTCTGGCCGTATATTAGCTTATCTTCCACAATATTAATGTTCCCGCCGCAGTAAGAACAATTGGCGGGAACTGATACTTTACGACCAAGCAATTCTTCAAATGTTTGATCGTTAATTTCTTCGACTTCAATATCGAGCCCTCTAAGTCTTATTCTCGGCACGGTATTCTTAGTATAGAAATTTCATTTTTAGGGCTAGGTATGCCTTCATCTCGATAGCTGTGTACAATATACTGTTGATGTTCTTCATCAAGAATATTCATGCAGCAGGGCATGGCGATTACCCAGTATTCTTTCTTTGCTTTAATATGTTTTAAGCAAGTGCTTAGTTTAGTATGCGCGTGACAGAGAACCAGAATAGCAACTTCTGGCAAACCGTGTTCATAGCATTCTTTTTCTTGATCAAATTCTTCGATCTTAGCTTCAAGGCATCGGAGATTCTCTATTTTGCAAGATATGTGAGTATCCCAAACTTCGATACCTTCCCAGCGACAATACTGCCCAAAGAAATGCCCTCTAGATAAGTGTCCCCAGCTATTACCTATAACATATTTCTCATACATTAACGGGTCGATACTGAAGACACGATATTTACTTTTCAATGCAAACATTAATCCAGCTCTAGGACTCACGCCGTCAGCTATTGCGTAAACATGAACATTTCGATAGATGTTACGTGGAATATCGCTGTGATATTTCCTTAATTCAGGTAATATCCAGTCCATATAGGCAATATGCATCCCAGCCGCCTCAGCTAGCTCACAGGCATTTGGATATACGCCGGATACTACGAGATCGGCACCCGTGGCTAATCTTAAGACATTATTGATATTTGATACGTATTTAGAAATTTCTTTCTTAGTAGTGGGCGCCTGATGACGAGGATCCATGTCTTTTCCTTTTTTAAGTTTCGCGCTTACCGTGCTTATTTAACCACATCGCTACAAGTCTTACTGAGTTATTAATACATGTCTCAGCCCAGTTTATCGCCTCTTTAGGTGATTTGAAAAACTTTTCAGTTACGCCCGCATAATTCGAGAGTTGAAAAAGCTTAACTCTATAATATTTTTGTTCGCCGTAAGGCGTGTCACAAGTGTGAGGACTGATCCACGCCAAGCAGCTGCTGTCAGGAGAAGGTAGACTAATACTGTAGTTAGTCACTCCGTCTACCATCTCCTTGACAACTTGAAGTGTTATTTGCGTATTATTCATTAAGTTTTTGTTTTAAGAAGGATGCTACTTCTGCTATATCATATAGCCATTGATCAACCCACTCAGTTGTCTTTGTCGATTGATCTGCGAATGTTATAGTAAACATACCGTTTTTATCGCCTGAGTGTAGTACAACATTATCGCCGTTATATCGCTGCATAGAAAGAAGGTACCATTGAGCATTAGTTAGTATCATCGCACCATCATTACTATAAGTGCAAATTTCGTACTGAAATAATTTAAGACCAAACAGTGAGAAATCTTTAACCATCTAAATTCTCCTTATTGCAGATCATCTTCCTCATCATCGTCGTCGTACGACCAATCTTCCTCATCATCCCAATCTTCCTCATCATCGTCGTCGTACGACCAATCTTCCTCATCATCATCATCATCGTCGTCGTACGACCAATCTTCCTCATCATCATCGTCCTCCTCAAGGACTTCTTTGATAATTAGATCAATGTCCGGGGACAGATCAACAGATTGAAGGTTACTTACAGCTTCCCTTCGACGAGCATATTCAGCTTTAGTGTCTTCAAGATATTTGGGATCAAAATCAGGATGTTCTTCATTGGCGTAGCGATCAGCTGTTTCGATCTTAGTTATATGACACATAGCTTCTTCAATTACAGCCTCACGATCCCAATATAATTTGAACCGCTCATCATTTACAATACCTTTATCAATAGTAAAAACTGTATAGCCCGCGCTACTCCAATTACTCATTGGTCTCTTCCTCTCTCCAGTTGTAGTACATTTCATCACTCCAGTAATATGTTGAAAATCCAACCATATAATGTTTAATTCGTTCAAAAAGCCAAGCTTTCGCCTCCCTATTGGTCTTGAAGCTAGCTGATTGCTCTCCCGCGCGAGAATCACACTCACTATTAATATATTCAAAAGTAACGTACCACACTTGGTCAGTCGGCACATCACCTGCTATATCATGATAACTAATACTACCTAATGATAGGTTAAATGGGCCTACGAGATCCCATGTAGGGCGTATACCTCTCATGGAATCTCTATATTCAAAGGCCAAGGGGAATTCAAGCTTTGTTATCAACATTTGCAATTTCCTTTTGTACGAGTTCGCGCCAATCTTTAACGCTCTCACCATATCTAAAACCACAGCCACTATCTGTTCCCAGAAAATATGGGCCGCGAGATAAATCTAGCTCTCCAGTTAAACTTCTAGGCCAAACTGGAATATCTTCAACCATGCACTTAGGTATGACGTTATCTATAACTTCTTCAACGTGCTGGTAGGGAACTTCCAGCAGGATTTCATCATGGACTTGTAAATTGATGTTGTACCAAATTTTATTTGCACCACGATAATAGTATAAATTAGTCAAACACTGCCTCACATATTCTGCAACGAAATTTTGCATTGGAAAATTCTTAAATACTCGTTCAAGATCAGCCATCTTATCGGCCGGCAAATATTCATGTTTAGGAATTCTCCTGTATCTTCCTGCTACGCCTACGATATAGCCAGTATTGAGAACCGCATTAGCTGCATCTTGAAGAAACTCCATAGCTTTAGGATAGGTTTTCTTGACAGTATTCATAACTTGTTTAACTTCGTCTACCGTTACAAAGCATTTCTCTTCTTTAACGGCTTCAGCAATTGCTGCAGCTCCTCGCCCGTACATCAACCCAAAAATAATTGATTTAGCTACAATCCTAAGATGCTTCATCCCTACAGCCTCTAATCCAGCTTTAGTGGGGTCGCAGTCCAAGTGGAAAGCAGCGCAGCATAGTGCAGAATGGATGTCATAGAAATCGGGATCATCTTCGGGCAGTAAGTTACGCTGGACGTGAGCTAACATCTGATTGTCGTCGGCCAAAATGGCGCAAGCCGCTAGCTCGGCCCCCTTAATGTCTGACCAAACCAGCATATGTCCCGGTGATGCTCTCAGAATAGTCCTGAGCGGAGCGATATAGGCATCTCCCACAATGGCTTTATAGTCAGCCTCTCTCCGTTTACTAATATTCTGCAGCGCAGGACGGGCTGAGGCGGCTCTACCAGTATCAAGGGTTTGGTACAAGTGAGTTCGTAATTTCCCGTCGTCACAAATATAGGCTGCGAGTCCTTGTTCTGTGGCGTTTCCTTCATCGTCCACATCAGCTTCTTTGAGAACATAGCTAAGTACCTTTCTAAGTAATTTATAACTACGAATATTTGCTAACAACTGACTTATGAACTTATCGGACGGCTTTTTAGACGCCTCAAATTTAACTTCATATTGATGAGATAGCATCGCAATAGAGCGAGAATCACAAGCTGGTACAGCTAAATCGCCGTCCTCTTTGACCGCTTTCTCCCAAGGCATTCCTTTTTGAGTGGAATACAGCGGAGTTAAATTTAAAGCTAACGCACCTACTGGCCTTAGCTGCCCTCCTTGTTTAGCAAAATTATATTTTTCACCAAACAATAATTCTCGTAACTGAAATGCTGAATTGAGGTTAAGTGTGCCCCACTTAGTATCTCGCTTGATCTTAGCTAGTATTTTCTCGCATTTATCCGAATAAAGAGATGCCAGATCATTCATCCTTGCCCTATCAACAACGAGACCGGTACAGTTCATCTCCAAGAACACAGGCCATTGTTGCATTGAATTAGTAAAAGGAATCCAGCAGTCTAGACCATAGGGATCACAACTAAGGTTCTCCATATAGAATAAAGCTAACCTGCGGGTGACATCGGCATCATAACAAGCATATGGGATCAAAATATGATCAGGACACTGTGCATACCCAGGCAATTCTTTTCTTTTAATTCCTTGTTTCTTACAATAGGCAGTTGCCCACTCATCCATTGGTACATCATACCTGGGCACTGTTGGGCATCTTAACATAAACTGACCAGTGAGAGAATGATCATCAGTTTCGTTATAGGCATGAGCCGCCATTGCCGTATCAAACAAACAAGGCTTACCGGCAGCTATCGTAGCCTTATATTCTTCAGCAGTAGTTGGAATTGGAGGCAATGTCCAAATATTCGGAATAAAACCATTGTAAGCTAGCGTCTCAATGTCAGAATCAAGGAAATGACCGCAAACAATATAATTCATCCATAGCCAGTAGAAATTACTTTTAACTTCAGCTAAGTCTTTATCGCTAAAGCCTTTAGAGTAATCATAAAGAATTTCACCTTTTTCTTCTAAGCTTTTAGCTAGCTTATTGAAATGACTATTAGCTGCTACTCCGCCAATAGTTTCTTCCTCGGGCATAGGATACATCCTGGCAAAGTTTTCACCTAGCTCACTTTTAAGGACTATCGTAGCTGCCGTCTTATGCTTCCAGCTAATTTGAATAGTTCTTAATTGCGCATTGTCGTTTTGAGGATGTTGTCCGCTCCATTCACCGTCTATTGCAATTATTTTGTCGGTACATTCAGTCATGATACGGCTCATTAATTCACGCCATTCTTGAATGTTATGTACGGCAATATGTTCTATATCGTCAGTAACTGTAATACCTTGTATGGTGTTCGCGAAGAGTCCGAAAGCTGACTTGTATTTAGCCTCCTCTTCTGAGTCACTTGATCGAATTACTGCGTGCGGTGAAGTGCATGCAACACATTTAGCTGTTTTTTCGTTTCCGTTGAAGTCGACATATGTGTAGTCTAATACGGAGCCAGTAAGTTCGGTAATTTTAGCTTTATGCCCAAATACGGCTTTAACAGCTTCAGCACCAAACAAAAGTATGTAGGAAGGTGCAACTTGTTGTATTTCATATTGCAGGATTGGGAACGATTCAGCTAACCAGCCAGCTTTTAATCTAGAGCCCTTATTTGCGTCTTCTGGGTGTAGACATTTGAACAAATAAGTAACATACCAGCTAGATGGGTCAACTCCATAGGCTTTAGAGGTGTCCAAGAAGAATTGTCCGGCTTTACTTCCGGTATTAAACACACTTGGTATAAAGTGAGGGTCTTCAATGTCCTCTACATCAGCTGGTCGTGGCATTTTACCGACTATCATAATTGGAGCGGGTTGTGGGCCTTTGTTAACTGGCTGGCTATATATGTGTCCGCCACAAATGGGTACATTACTAAATACTTCACCTTTAGCGTCAATTTGCCAAGGCAGGCTTTCAACTGATCCGTCAAGTATAGCATCGAGACATTCCTGCTCACTAGCATAATTAGGAAGTATATAAGCAGCCAGTCGGGGCCCGAGAATTCGGGCCGCGATTGGTTCTTTAGCTTCTACGGTTTCATATAAACCGCATTCAAATTCGTCAGCCATTATTTATTTATTTATTGCGTTTCCAAGCTGACCCGTCTCTCTTTCTGCCATTATGCGTACAACCCATACGAACAAGCCCATGATAAATCTGGGAGTAAGTGAAACCTTCAGCCATACCATCCGCATAAATTTGTTGCGAGAAAACCCATGTACCGATCGGCATATAGTCCTCTAAATGAGCGTCAACTTCAGCAGCTTTGTTCTCTTTAGGAGTTGCAGCTTTAAACTTACCATAAGTAGGCACACCAACATGCTTATTGTTGGTAATAACTTGATCAATCGTCCAATTACTATGATCCTCCTGACGACGAGCGAAATCTCGATAACGAGCTGCTTTATGGCGATCTTGGAGGGTATATTCGCCAGCGCAAGTAACTGTGTTAACATTCCAAAATGTCATAAGGTCTTCGCTATTAGCCGGTGCCTCAATGTCGTACACCTTGCAAAGTTCATGAGTGACATCGGTCAGTGAACGAATCTCGTCATTATAATTAACCCAGCGTTCATCTTCAAAATATACGCATGCGTCAGCGTTTTCACAGAACGACAACCAATCGGTCTCCATATCGAATTCATACCAGTGCCACGTGCGGATAGAGTAGCTAGGAGCATTCTTAGTAAGAAGTGCGGTATCAATATACTGTGTGGCAATTGCGTTCAAACGCTCTTGCAGCGCGTCGGTATTTCCACATACAGCGATATTATCTAAAGCTGCGCACGAATCGACGCCGCCGCTCTTATCAAAACCTCTATCATAGGCCTCGTTAACAATCAGCACGGCGGCGTCCTGTAATCCCTTCAAAAGTTCAGCTCTAATATTGTTATAATCTACTCTGGAAATGTTGTTAGTCATGTGACTTTATGTTGTTAGATTAACTGTTTCTTATTAAATGCCGCATTGGCGTCTTTACATATTTGGGATTTTCCATCAACATAGAATATTCGATATTGTTTACCAGAATCAGGATGTATGACATCCAGTTGAAATAATAGTGTTTTTAACGTATATGAAAGCCTAATACAATCAGCGTGGTAAGTAAACCAGCGAGAAGTTGTTCTCGTTCGATCGATTACCTTACTCCGTGGATCCTGCTTTTCGCGCGCCTCAGCGACATCATCATTTAGGTCAAATTCGGGATGGGCATAAAAAGCATATTCCGGGAAAACACCGTGCTCACCGTCATGCCCAAGCGCTCTCCAAATATATTTAAGATTTTCTTCAATTTCCGCTTTGGATTCTTTTTTACTTAAGGGGGCCAAAGTCAAGGTTACTGTTTCCTTTAATTCCATTTCTTCTTTTCAATTCACTAATCGTAACATAAAGCCCGCTTAAGGCTTTTTGATAATACTCAAGTTCAAGTTCAGTAAGTTCAGATTTTTCCATAAGGCGCATATAGGTGCAAGCAACTTCCGGCAGAATAGAAATAGTGGCGGCAATATGCTCTAGCTTAGTAGTAGCTACTTCTTTTCCTTCACTATCTGTTATCACATAATCATTTTGTATTTTTTCAACTACCCAAGGCCCTCTAAGCTCGACAAATGACTGTCGCATCCATTTGTCAAATGCTTTATTACTTTCATCTGGCTTAGTTTTGGCCTTAGCGGGGTCGTTATAAATCTTCTGTGAAGGCTCAGTCTTCGACGATGTTGCATCGACAGTCTTGTCCGTCGCAGCCACAGGTTCTCTTCTTGGTCTTCCTCTTTTTCTTTGAGTTACAGAAGCAGTGGGGAGGGATGCAGGTTCCGTATTTATCCGTGCAGCTATGCGCGCTGCGGCAGCTTTCTTTTTCTCCTCGAAGCTCATCCGAGGTCTTCCTCGTTTCCTTTTTTTCATTTCCGTGATCCTTTCGACCATCGTAACCATTTACTTCACTTAGCTTAGTAATTGCTTCATAAGCTGACTGCATATAATCTCTGATAATTGCACGAGCTTGGTGTATGCCGGAATCAAATCCGGCTTGATACCCTCGCTTCCATTTATCAAGGTCTTCATCGCTCATTTATTTAATGGTGTTCTTTCTATTTCTGACATAAAATCTTTAAATGCCTCAAAGAGCCTAGCTTCATTCGGGGATAATTCATCTGGCAATTTAGCCTCTGCAAGAATAGGGCGGGTTTTTTGCTTAGCTAAATTCATGAAGTCTACGAAATCCATAGCATCTTTATCTTGCTTAGGTCTATATTCTTCAATATTAATACACGTAACTTCAATGTTATCAGGGGCATACATCACATACGTTGCATTATCAAGATTGAGTGTGATAATGTCCGTATCAGGGTTAAGCGACGGATAATCACTAATTGACTGAGAGAAACACGTATTAATCCCGCTATGTGCTAGGCGATAACCAGAAACTAACCAATTAGGTTTAGTAGGCCAGTACTGAGTATTTTCGGTATAATCGACCTCAATTAATCTATACCCGGCTGGCACATAATCCGCCCAAAGACTATTATTTTGAAAAACCAGTACAACGTCCGTTCTGGGGTCATAATTAGTCGTTATCTGAATCGTTTCCGTCAATCTCCGCGCTGCTTTCGTTGGCATCGTCATTTAGTGTTTGAAATTGTTGATCTAAAGCTTTATCAATATCCTCAGTGTTATCCATAAGCTCTTCATCAGATGATCTCCTAGAAAGAATAATACTGCGCTGTAACGCCTTTAATTCATCAAAATTTCCACCCGCCACAAACTCCTGCCCAATACGAATATTAAATGCAGCCCGGAGCTGAGCTAATATTTTCGCATTATCAGGATGGTATAGTGCCGCGTGCAGCTCTTCAGCAGGAGCAGCTACAGTCAAGCCCAGTGGCTTACATATAGCTTTACCAGCATTTGCGCTCATCGGCCCAAGCACGTCTTTAAAGGCCTTAATAATCCTCGTTGGTACTTTACATTTCTCTGGTGCTGTGAACAGATTAAAGGCTGCTCTAGTCCAATTAAACCAGATATGACGACGAGATTCTACTCCATTAATAATCGTATCTTTCCATTGCATTGGAACACTGATACGAATACCTTCACCTGTACCTTTCTTAAGATGAATTCTTACATTTCTTCCGCCGCCATTCGCTAGATTAATGTCCGCGCCTTCTTTCTCCAGGTAAAAGGTTGCAAATGCGTGAAATGACCACTCGTTAGCCCCTTTAGGTTCATTAGTTTTAATGCCTTGCCCTAAATCAACTATTCTTGAGTGTCGAACACCTACAAGAGTTATCGGAAGTTTCGATAGCTTACTTGTAATATGTGGAAGATATTTAGAAGCTAGTAAAGTATTTAGCGGGAAACTACGTTGAGCAGTACCTTCTTTATCGATCTTCTCACTATCTGAAGCAGCGGTAGCGCCATTAGTCGAGTCTAGTCCAATAAGAACTGGAACTGACTTAACACCAGTCTTTTCTGTCGCCTTGGCATACCCGTTAACCGTGTGCGTAATTAACTGCAAAGCCTCTTCAAAATTTTCCGGAGAATTAAATTGGATTTTAGGCCAATGATCATAACCGATTAAAGCTTGCCCTAAATTCTCAGTGGCCTTCTGCTCCGTATCAATAACCTGGGCTGCACCGCCCGCCCTGTCCATTACTCGACATAAATCCCACATTAGGCTGGACTTACAGCTAGCTTGTAGCCCATCTAAGCAAATTACCCTACCCAGCCCTAAAACTGACTCACTGAACATCACTTCTAACGCAAAGTGACCCAGTGGAACTCCTACTAGTGCGGAGCGTAATCCTCCATCAAAATCGCTGATACTTTTTTCACTTTGTTTAGCTACTTTAGCTACCGCCGCAGAAAATATATCGCCTATATCAAATGTTGCGCCTTTTGTTTTAGGTGCGTCTTCAATCCCTAAAGCTTCAAGATCGACCACTTTCTTGGGCCGTCCTCTGTTTGTCGCTTTTGCCATAAATTATAATGTGTTTGTTAATTTTCCAAATCTTTTTAAATTATCAATGATTTCTTCTAATCGCTTTCCTCCATGTAGCTTAGCTGGTGCCGTTCTATAATTTATTCCTTGTAAGAATTCTATGGTTGCCTGCATATATTCTGGCCACGGCGTACGCTTAAATAATTCATTCTTAATGCCAATAACATCACCCAGCATCAATGCATTGGTATGTCGCATCATATCTGCATCGCATAATATGTCGACACATATCATGAAATGCGGGAATGCTGACTTTGCTTTTGATTCGCTAACAGGCTCTAAAGGATATTTAGTGGCACGAATTAATTCGAGCACGGTATACTCAAACACCATTGCCTTATCGCCCAGGGCACCAGTTGTTTCACAATTATCTTCAAGTAGAAATTTATAAGCACCGTCAATAGCTGCATCTACATTTCTATTGTCGTCAACATGAAAACCGCCAGAATGGTTAAAATCGTGAAATAATGCAGCTATTAGTAAGTACTTAGGGCATGGCCCCAATTTAGCTGAATAACCTTCAGTCCATATAAGATAGGAAGTATACGCAACTTGGAAACAATGGGCTAGGCCGTGATATGGCAAAGCCTGAGCGGCATTATGCTCAAGCAAAAATTTAACACATGCTCCCAAGTTATATTCTTCTAGTACACTTAAAAGTTCTCCAAATCTACGTTTCATTTGTTGCCGAGCTCATTATAGTTTCATTAAATAGCACGTTCCCTGCCGCCCAAAGAGCTTCCCTTGCTTTCTCGTTTAACATTGTTCTAAAAGAGCTAGCCTCTAGCTGTCCAAAAATAGTTCGATTCCAGTCCAACATGATCATAGGCGCAGGTTGTAGTGTAATTACAAAGCCAGTATATCTTCGCGCATTGTCCATTGCGTATTTAATATTGTGCATCCAATATACATCGCTTCTTAAATAATCCAGCACTGTCCATTGCTTGACGTATTCAAGTTCAATTAATTTAGCTAGAATATCGCAAGTATCGCCATTGATCGTATTGATAAGGATTTTATGCAGTTCAGACTCTGACACCTCATCAGCTCTTACTTGTCGCTCAAATTCATCATCTTCCCAGCAATCGATAATTTTTAAGATGAAGTTTTTATTGGCTTTAACTTCCGGACAATTGGATTGCTCATTATCCCAAATATTTATGATGGCATCTAATACGCTTAATTGATCACCTATTAGGTATTTGGTTTGATATTTATTTCCCGCTGCGATCTCTTCAAATTTATGTGCCCAACTAATAACTGCGTCTTGCATTTCATTGTTTGCAGTTGTTGGGCACATTTTATTTGTGCCTTCAGCAGAAACGACATTTATTTCTACTGTTTTCTCTGCCACTCTACGCGCTTCCTTTCGAGCGTGTTTAAGGCGGCTAAATGTTGGTCAAAGGTTAGCTCTTCCCAGGCCGCTCTACTCATAGTATCTAATTTATTAATATTCTCAGTAGAGCAGCAACGAGCTACGGCTTCACAATAATATTGATAGGTAATTTTATAATCATTTTGCCAATACTTACAAGCATTAGTTGCGTTATAAACATTCGCATAACCACTATTTTGCGGATGCGTACATTTAATACCTTGTTTAAACTTACAAAACATGCACACGCTCTCTTTGTCTACAACTCGAACATTGTTTTCACAGCACCAATCATAGCATGCCCCCGCTGACGGATCAGTAAACCACGCACCGCGATATAAATGCGTATGCGTTACTGGGATAATTCGAAAGAGCTGTCCATTAGAAGATTTTTCTATGAAAGCGATTACAGGATAATCTCCGTATGATCGAAGCTCATTTTGTAATTCTGCAAGTGTTTCAAACTTTGGTTTAGTCATTTCTATTGTTTGCCCAATACCTACACTCATCCTCGTCATCTTCCATATCGTCGCACTCAAGACACCCTATGCCTCCGCATTCTGGGCAATCCGTATAGTCGTCGTCATAATCAAAATAATCTTCATCATCCACATCAAACTCAGGATCAAAATATTCTTCATCGTCTCCTTCAAGAAAAATCTCACGACTATCCGCAGCCAACATCTCTGAAGTTTCTTCAAGCTCATCTTCATTAACCCACGTACGATTAACTGTAAGAATGTAGCGCAAATAGAAAAGATCTTTTGGGTCGTTAAAGACAACTTTAGGCATAACGTCTATAAAGCCCTCTTCAAAACTTACTTCAGTTCTATAACGAACCCATATTTCTCTACAATCGAGAGGCAGTAGGTATACAGCTACGCTATTAGGTAGTTGGCCCGCCTCAGCTAATTCTCCTAAAGCCTTCTTAACGCTGCGCTGAGGTAAGATATTATAAGTTCCGTTGTCAAAAAATTCCTCTGCGGCATCAAATTGAATAAGTAGATAAGAGTTTTCAGTCCAGTCTGATTCCATATTAATCTGTGTATCCGTCGTTTAAGCACATGTGTTCATTATTCCAGAATAAAGGTGTTTTGAATCTGAGTTGCGTATCCCATTCGAGATCACTTTCAGTTTCACCCCTAGATATAAATTTTCCATTAGTTACGAAAGTATCCGCCATATCAACAGCTGCAGCAACATCTTGCCCAGCATACTGTTTAGCTGCCCACTCAACAAATTCCTCTATTAAACAGGCAGCCGCATGATTGTAATATTCGGTCTCATCAGGATTAAACTTCTCAGAAAGATGTGACCATAGCTCTCTTGCCCAACATTTGAGGTTAATTTTTACAAATGTCGGTCGTTCTTCTTTTTGCATTAAGTCGTAACAGCTAGTCGATCAGAGGCATGACAATCCTCTAGCTTAGCCCTATTAGCCGCCGATAATGTACGTATATCAACTGAATAGTGCTTAATGAGCATGTCTGCCGTATTAAAGATACCTCCCATAGGTTTATCAGGCACTGTTAAACAGTTCCTGACCTCAAATTCCGTCATAGGAGAAATGTCGCTGAATATATTGCTCATACTATAATTATAGCTGACTATTTATGATTTGGTTCATGCAAGCCTGTTTAATGGCCTGCGCGCAACGCCAATCCACCCAGTAACGCGCTAACTGTACGTCTTCAAACAACTTATGCTCCTGCCCTAATTGGCAAACTGCAAGATATTTTGGCGGAGACTCTGAAGAAAATTCGTCACAGTACAGCTTTAAATCCAGCGGATCTAACTGTTTAATATAGCCCATTTCTCTGTTCCAGATCGGGCAGGTTAAGCTGAAGTAGTCGCTCTTATATCCCCACTCATCCAGTAGCTCATATCTCCATTTAACTGTGAACTTAAATTCATGTACTATAGGAGTTTGCGCTATTTCCATTAATTTGTCTTCCATGTTACGGTAGTGGTTGAAGCATTCCTTTAACGCACAGTGCGTCAATTTCGTTAATAAATCGAATCAATTCTTTACCTGCACAGTGTGGGCATAACGAAATATAGTTTTTAGCTTTATTTACACAGCAAGGCTGTTTTGCCTGAACAAAATCCCACGGACGGCTGTCATCTTCCCACCTGTCCTTTTGCCTAGACTTGTGCTTGAAAAAGACGCGAATTTCTTCGTCTTCTCCATCAGTCCATACAACTAAGCGATAACGAGTATCTCTAATGCCTGGTACTGCCATCGGGATAGTTAATTCAATATATAGCGTCAGCTGATGCGCATACGGGCTGTGCGTAATGTCAAAACACCAGCTAGCCTCAGTATCAAGTTTGTGTAATATTTCTGTGTACCGCGCTAAGGCAGCCTTCTGAATTTGCTCTAATTTTTGCATTTCTTTATCTCCCCATATGCGCCGCACATGTCCTCGAAAAATACCGGTAACTTTTGCCTGAAGCAACAAAGTAACGGATCCATTAATAAAACAATATCAGGGTGCGCCGGCCCCGTATCTCCTATACTAGAGCGTAAAGACAAAATATGTCGCCATTCCCTTAAGTTTGCAGTGCATATAATATCTGTTTTTAAGCCTAGCGGTAAATTATCTCGAGCATCTTGAGGGGATAAACCATTGTCTTCTATCTGCGCCTTATACATCTGGAATGCATGAATGATGCCTTGCAGCCAAGTAAAAACTGCACGCATCTGATGAATACTGTCTAGCTGACAATCATAAGTCTCGTTCCCCTGCCGGTTAAACTGTTCTTGCAGCCTTTTTATATTATTCATGTCTGCCCAATGCGGCCTAATAACTTCCATTTCAGCGGCTTTAGCGTAATTAACATATCTAGTGCTTTCTACATGAAAAGTGCAAAGCCTGTGACGAGTTAGCTCCGCTAACACACTTCTAGACGTAATAAACCTGACGGTAACTGATACGTGCTCAAGAAGACTCGCGTGCTTACGTTTGATACATTTACGGATAAACTGTTCAGTTTGATGGCGCCCAGCGGCTTTATCTTCACTTTTATAGCAATTCCTGCCAGCCAGTTCTACGATTTTTAATGCATCATCGTATGATGGTATATTTAATATTTTAAAGTGAGGTTCGACAATTTTCATAGTACAAACAGTCTAAGTAACGTTGTCATTAGCAATCCTATTAGAAAAGCGACAGCTAGAGTAATGTATTGAATAAGCGCCATTAATATCCCCTTTTAAAGTAAGCGTAATATGTGTCCATAAAATGATCGTGTTTTCCTTTCGAAAACGGAGGAGCTGGGTAGCTACGGCTGTTTAACCATGGCAGCTTCTATGCCAGTGCCCAGCTCCTCCTAATCGTTTGTTAACCGCAAATAATTTTTGCTAGCTCAATCGGATCTACCGAATTACCTTCTTTATCTATTACCCGAATCACATTGCCCGATATTTCATCGGCCAGCATCAGCTTACCTTGATCGTCTGTGCCAAACTCTAGCTTAAAGTCAATCAACTCCAAACCTTTCTCTCGAATAATACTAGCTAGCAAATTGCCAACTTGACGAGTATAACCGTCGCAAAGATCATATTGTTCTTCTGTTAGCTTACCTAGTGCAATAGCTGCCTCAGCGTTAATTCGCGGATCACCTAGTGCATCGTCCTTAAGCGTAGCTTCAATCAAGCCATGTAACTCAAGTCCTTTCTCCACACCATACATCTTACAGAATGATCCCCAAGCTTTATCTCGCCAGATAAACTCGACCGGAATAATTTTTACGTGCTTTACGGTCAAGATGCGAGCTTCATCAACACCATTTACACGCATACCACCAGCACAAATAAAGTGTGTTGGTATTCCTTCTTTCTCAATCAGAGGAAAGAAGTAAGCACTTAGCTTCGCTGCTGCAATCCCGGACTCGTGCATTTGCAAGCCAGTTTGATTGGCTCCAGGGTCAAATTTACCAGTTGTAGCATCAGTGCATACATCATCTTTAAAGCATAAATGACATCTTTCCGTATTATCTGCCGGAATGGCAATTTCTTTTGTTTTTCCCATCTTTTCTTTTTGTTAAATTTTGTTAAAATTATAATATGATTGGTTTTATTTATAAACATACTTCTCCCTCAGGTAAAAGTTATATCGGCCAAACTACTTTAGTACCTAAAATACGCTGGAAGAAAGGCAGTAACTATAAAGGCTGCACTGCTTTTTATAGCGCAATTAAAAAGTATGGTTGGGAAAATTTTATAAGTGAAATTTTAGAAGAAATCGAATTTGATGATATTGCTGTTTTAAATAAACTTGAAGAAAAATATGTAATTCAATTTAATACATTAGCTCCGTATGGTTATAATTTAAAAGCTGTTGGCGAAAACACCTTAACAGCTGAAATAACTAAAGTACGAAAAACTAAACATTATGTTTTACATAAAGAAAAACAAGTTTCAGTTGCATCATTAGCTAAAGAGTACGGAATAAACCCACAAACATTATTTAATCGTGTGTTTAAATTTAATTGGGCATTAGAGAGGGCCTTAACTGAGCCAGCTACCGGACGTAAAGGTAAAAAGCACACAGATGAAAGTAAGAAGAAACAAAGTGACGCAAAGAAAGGAAAGAAAATGTCTAAAGAGTTTAAAGAAAAACAACGTACTATACACATCAAACACATTATTGAATATAAGGGAAAACGACAACCAATAGTTGATTTTGCAAAACAATACGGAATTACACCGTCTACCCTTAGAGATCGTATTTTAAAATTTAATTGGCCAGTTGCAAAAGCAATAGAAACACCAATACGAAAGAAAATAAACTCTAAACTTTGATAGTATAGAACAGATCTATAATACTTTCATCATGCGTAACTATTAATGCTTGCTGCCCTGCTTTTCGAAACACCGCATCTACTTTAGTTAATACTTCATTAAAAATCTTACGATTATCTACAGATAGCCCATCGCCAGGCTCATCTAGACATAATAACCCAAACTTACTTGCGTTAGTCTGAAACGTACTTAACCAAAATGAAGTTGCAAGCATACACTGTTGACCACCAGATAGTGCCCTGGCATCAACAGCAGCTCCACTTTTCATGGCGGCTCTAAATTCAAGATTTTCACCTAAACTAACTTTAAAAGGAGCATCAAACTCTAACAAATACGCATTTATACTCAGTAGAAGTTGTTGTAGCAATTTTCGACTGATATTGTGTGGAATATTATTTCTATGAACTAAAGACCTAACCTCATTCAACAAATCCACATATTTAATCAGCTTCTTCTGATTCTTTTTCTGTTTGACCTGCTTTAACAGTTCATTAAGAGATGCCCAATGCTCTCGTTTAGCTTTTAAATCAGCTTCGAGACCGGCCATATTTATTTTAAGAGTTTGGAGCGTATCCAGTGCCAAACGTGCATTTCTGGCATTTTCTTCAATTATTGGTGCCTGTGCAACGATCTTCCGACTATTTTCTAATAATTTTTGTATTTCTGCTTCGCGGGCCTCTAAATCTACTAGCCCTCTACTTGCTGCGTCTAATGTTCGTCTTGCTTGTTCTACGTGCGGAAGTAAATCTATTTGTTGCTGATACCTTGCACTCAGGTCTTCATAATATTGCGTATTGCTGCCAATATTTGTAACTTGCGTAGCTGCTAGTTTTTGTTTTAATTCATAAATTCTAGCTGTCTTATTATCATTCAAGCTAATGTTACTAATATTAGTATTTAGCTGCTGTTCCAGTTTGAGCCGGTCATTAGCTAATTTATTGAGAGTATTAGCCAATACTATAGGATTACCTTTAAACTGATGCTCTGCTGCCGCGCCACAGACTTCACAATCTTCTCCAGCTTTCTCCGCAATTTTCTCTGCAATTTTTAACTGAAGCTTGTGCTTAGCCTGCCTTTCAGCTATTGCTTGAATTTGCTCTGTTAACTGCTTATTAATTGCCTGTATCTCGTCTCTATTCCAATCTTTCAGCTGAAACTCTAGATTATCTAGGTCTTGTTTCATACCTACAATCAAAGAATAATTCATAAGATACTGTTTATAGGCATCTACCTCAGCTATCTCGTTTTGGTTTAGCTGAATTTCAGCATATTTCTCAGTAATTGCTTTATGTTCAACTTCAGCATAATTTTGCGCCTGTTTAGCCCCGGGAATGGAATTAACCAACTTATGTATTTCCGCAGTGTAACTATCAACTAATGTTTGCTCAGTTTTAAGTTGTTGTGCGTAATCTAACGCCGATTGAAGTGCTTGCTCATTATACAGCGCAATTTCTGCCGTAACTCCAATAACTTTACACTCAGCCTCTTTTAGCTGAGTTGTCATCTCCTCAAGTTGAGCGGTTATTGATTGCTCATCAAAAGTTGGCCCGCTAGACATCACTGCTTCGTGAATTTTAATCGTGTCCGCTAACTTCTTCCAAAGTACCTCAAAATACTCAACATTTGATAAATGAGCTATTGTTTTAGCCCTATCAGCATCAGACAAGCTGAGAATATTGGTAAATTCCCCTTGTCGGATAAATACAAACTTATCTAACACATGTTTGACAATATTAAATCTGGACGCTAGTATATTTTCTATATCTTTAGCCGCTCTAACAGTTTCATCATCAATAACTAATGTGTGTTTATTTTTCTCTCCGATTTCCCTAGTTACCTTAAAGTCATCGAACTCCACAACAATTTGCGCTTTATCGGATCCTTGCCGGATTACACCTTTCATTCCTTCTGGATGTTCGTATGCGTTAGTAAGGCCCCCGTATAGAGCTGAAACCAAGCTCGATTTACCGGATCCGTTACTTCCTACAATACAATTAACCCCAGCTTGGAACTCAGCTGTGAAATCTTTATGACAACAATAATTTTTAAGTTTTATACTTTTTAACATTATTTCTTCACCATTGCTTTATAGTATGAGTCCAAAACCTCGTCAGCACTATCGCCACTGATTAAGTCCGTAAGTAACTGTTTAGCCTCTATTGTTGCATCAGCCTCATTTATTGCGGTAGAAATTAGTACATCAAGCGTATCAGTTGGCGATCCAAAGAGCTCATTCTCCAGCTCCTCTACTTCATTTTTGACGGTGTCAATAAACGGAAAACATTTACCTTCGCAGGCCTTTATTAATTGCTCTTTTCTATCTGCATCGTTCTCATAAAGACTAAAGCGAATTATGGGGCGATCAAAATGAGAGGTCACGGGAGCTTTAATCCAATTACGAATTGTCTTATCAAACTCTACTGGATTTTCAATATTTCGTTCCTCATAAGGCCGCCTGTAAAGTGTCTGACTATAAATCTTAGGCTCCCATTCATTTGACCACTCAAGAACAAAGCATTGTCCCGTATTAGTCTCTGCGACGGTTTGCATAGCTAAGCTGCCGGGAGAGTAACAAGTATTAAGATAGCCTTCTTTATCTATCAGCTCAAAGATTGCATGCTGATGCGTATCGCCACAAACAATACAGTCGAATCCGTGCGGAATCATCCCATCATTTAATTCACAGGCGCGAAAATTGAAGAACTCCAGTTTAGCTGCCCGCGCATCACCTGTCCCAGCCATCACTGCATTACAGGTCTGATGTAGCATCAGGATATTGTAAGCATTTGGATATTTCTTTTTATCTCGTTTTAATGCCGCACCTATTTCATCTAATCGATCTTGTAAATGAAGAGAAATACACCAATCCATTGCATAAACATGAATATCCATGCCGCCTAAATCGAGAGTGAAATGATAACGTTCAAAGCGCTCATCTGATTTCCTAAGCTTATCAAAATTTGCATGTGTACCTTTGGTTAGCTCCATCCAAGGTACGCCGACATCCGAGCGTTCATGCTGTCCTTGAATATAGGCAAATCGAAAATTTTTGGAGGCCAATAATTTATTTGCCATAACAACTGCATCAGACGAAGGATTCTTCATGTCGAACAAGTCGCCAGCTCCTAGAATAACATCATAATTTGGTTTATCATCACCAGTATGCGTAACTATATCCATTAAATGTTTTAATGAATTTAATGCATCTCCGTGTATTTCCGGCCTATTTTTCCAGGCGCTTCTAGCTATGTGCCAGTCAGCCGTTAAGAATATTCGTCTGCTCATTTTATTGTCATTTTATTAACGGGCATTGCGACGTCGGGAAAATTACTAAAGTATTTAAATACATCTTCTTTAAGTGTATCTGCCCTACTAGCGGTTATCTGCCCTGAATCCTGATTAAAAATCACAAGATTAAGATCATGCGGCACTTCATAGTGTTTTACAATACCGTTATTATCAATTAAGACAATCACAGTCTCATCCATATCAATAAAATTTAATTCTTGCCCGTTTCTAAGTGCTGTCCCCATCCTGTAACCTCTCCATTTCTTCAATTGCCCCGTCCAGTTTTTCTGCCAACATTTCTTTTGAGACAAGCCCTTGAAACATTTCAAATGTTGAGCCCATACAATTAATTGTCAAAAAAGGCACTGAGCTAATAGGGAAATTTCCAAGATATTCATCTGCCCTCATCGAACCGAAAATAGCTCTATTTTTATAATCTTCGGACAGCTCCTCTAATATCGTCTTCAAATGTATGCACGGAATGCATTTTGGCATTGTAAAGAGAACAATTACTGGAACTTTTTTAGTATTTAAATTCGCTTTCATTTGGTCATACGACCATGCTGATACCGTCATATTTCATTTTGGTAAAGGCGCGACCTTGCGCAAAGTTTTTAATTTGTTTTTATGTATGGTAAACTGCACAGTACTACTAGTCCAGCTGTAATAAACCCCATAACATAATACCCGGATATGATTGCTAGCGTTACCACAATTATGGTCGCTCCTATAATGTCGCTTCTAGTATTTTTCATAAAATGTGATTATATAAAAAGGTTATAAGAGGGCAGCTAACTAGCTACCCTCTTGAAATACTTATGTCGCAATAAATGCAGCGTCGTGATGCCACGGGGATTTCCAGGCGTCAATGCCAATGCTATTATGGGCAGCGCTGATGGCTTGGATAGTTGCCATCACTGCCCGAGAGCTAGCACCAGTTGGTGACAATGCTACGCGCTGTGATGGATGATCATCATCAAAATAGACAATTCCCGCACGATAAGGCGCATTCGTTTCAACCAGAATAAGGTACATCTTGCTATCGACCAAACCAAGCTTGGAAAATACCAAACGATTGAAAGATAGCTTGAATATGGCCTCATTAACCAAAGAATCTAGTCCAGAACGACTATCTCGATCAAGAGTTGGAGTGCAGACTAGTTGGCAGACACAACCACCGGCTGAAATATAGTCAACATGCGCATAGCAATTATTATTGTCAATGTTAGCTGTCCCGTGAATACTAAATTGCCCGCCTGGTTTCACCAAATGGGCTAAAGTCGTAGAAAATCCTCCGTCGACCTGCTGCTTAAGCCCCGCATAAATAGCTTTTGCTTTCTCTATGTGGTCTTTATGAACCGGCGTAAGACCTTGTGCCCTAGCACCTCTCGCCCAATCCTCATATTTCTGGGTATCAGCCCCAAAAGGTTTATGAGTCTTCGGATTTATAGGTGAACTACCATCTAGCTTAAGTGTGGCATCCTCGCCACCAAAGAACAAACCTTTAAGAATCATTTCAACCGGATGTTTAATTACCGGCGGTTTCTCGTAGACTTCCTTGATATATGTCCAATAAAAGGTATAAGGACATTTATAAAAAGCTAGAACAGAATTAGCGTTGAGATGATAATTAGGATATTGAATATCCGACGTAAAATCAATTGTTTCAAATGCCATTAATGAGTTGCTCGAAGCCTATTGGTTAGCTGGGTCTTTGCATTAGCTTCCTTGCGAACAGCATTGCAACACGGACACCGGCGTTGAGTTACTTTATATAGCAGCCACTTACAGCCTGAATAGGTGCGAGAAAATTGATCAATGTCAGTTTCATTAACATCATCATCTTCTGCGCCCATGTCAAGAAGCTGACCTGCAAACCAGTTGAAATATCGCATACGCCCTTCATTCTGGTTGAGTAATAATTTAGCTTCACAGTATAGTCCTGTGCCCACTAAATAATCTAATAATTCATCCGTTGTAACATAAACTTCTTCAATAGTTTCATTACCCACGTCGGTAGCAGAAATTCCTTTTTCGCACGCTGTGGTGCTATTTTTTTTGTTTGTCATCTTCTACGAAAAAGTCCGCGTCTTACTTGTTGCGGCGTACCGGAGTAAGATAATCCAGTATTGCCCCTAAACGTCCAATATGTTTCTCCGTTTTTCTCAGCCGCACCTAAGCCTGCACTAGTCAAAGTCGGACTTAATAATAATCGTCGGTGCCCAGGAGAATCTCTCCACTGCTCAAATACTCGTAGCGCGCTAGCAACTCCCTTAAGTGTATTTGTTGCAATATTCTCACGATAATGACAGCCGTGCCTAAAGCCTGTTTTTGTCATAGTATTTGACCAGCTGCTGGCATCGAAAGTTAGACATTCATCGTATTCTAGTTTCGGTAGATTATTTGCGGTACGAAAAGCATTGATTTGTTCAAACGCAATCAATTCTATTTCTTCAGCTAAAACAGCAGTCGAAAGAATGAATACTGGAACAACAAGAATAGCTCTGAGTCTTTTCATTTTTATTTAAGTTGAATGCAAAGAGGGGCCAGGAAAATTCCCAGCCCCTCAATCAAATGTTTCTAAATATGTTTAGACCGCCTCAATTTCTGACCCACATGCCGGGCAGAAAGAAATGCACCCAATTGAGTCTTCAACAGCCCGAACGCTTTCTTCCCAGCAACAATTACTGCATACGTAATTCTCAAACTCTAGTTCATCATCGTCACAGTCTTCATACTCATCATAGTCACAGTCTTCGTCACAATCATCCACCGGCGCTACATATTTAGCTCGGCAGCGGCGATATTTGGAATCTCCGTAAAGGTCAGCAAAGAAATTCTCAGTCTTATATCTAAGACCTTCAGTGCTATACACAATGTCAATATTGAGTAATCCGTCAACCTCGCCCACAACTGTATACTCGCTACAGCGTAGCTTTGCATGGTTATAATCATTAGGTACGGAAACAACGTGAGCTGGGTTGACTTTCACGAGCACATATTTGGAATCGGCCCGCCCGAAGTCCTGAGCATACGCATAAGTACCGACGTGAAGTCCAGCGGAGCATGCAATTTTCGGATCGAAAGTGACATCTTTACGTGGCATGACAACACGCTTACCGACGCTGTTATCCATAGTGCCGGAATGCAGGTCGAGGAAGTCGGGTCGAACGGCTTTATAACCTAAGAAGCAACCATCTTCGGTAAGCGGGAAATTCCCGTGCTTCAAGAACGAGCCTAGCTGCTTGATTGATTCCCAGTGCGGATTCAAGAACATATTGTCAAGAAACAGCTTAAGCGCATCACACGAAGTGTTGTAGCTGTTAATAACAGCCACAAGAACTGGGTCATCAATAGTGCGCCCACGATATTCAACCGACTCTTTAGTGCGGGTAAGCATTTCTTGATTATCGTATGTCTCAGTTGCCGCAAATCGGACTTCAAAAGCCTTATAAATCCGCAAAAACTCGTCAGCCTCGCCATCCATCGCGGCTTGCTTTAATTCATTATAATTTGGATGCTTATTGGAAACCTGAAAGAATTCATCTCCAACATAAGCGTTAATATTACCGGCGGCGTTAATGTGAACTGTAAAGTTAGTCTTCATCGTAATCTTCTCTCTCTTCTTCTGTAGGTATGTTTACTAATGTTTTTGCACAGGCTAAATTATGTCGACCTTGCAAAATTGTTGCGTTAAATATTAATTGATCTTGACTTTTAAATAGATACGGATGTGTCCGTAAAAGCGACCTTACTTCTTCATTGAACCTGTCAATCCATGGCCGGTATATTTCGACAAATTTACTAACCGGAAACATCCACCTGGTTAGTACATTATATTGGTCTACTATTAGCGTAGCTTCATCACTGCGTTTACCGCTGTAATATTTTGTGTGACAGCTGTTAATCGGACTGTCGTAGAACGTGTCCACTTTATTCCACCTATGTGTCACCATAGTGTCCATTATACGAGAAATAAACGGATAGGTGACATAGTCACCTAACCAAATTTGACGCTGCTGGCGCATCCAAGAAAACATTAATGCAGCTTCTCGTGTAAATGGGTCACTTATTCTATGCCTGGCATAACTATTAGCGCGACAATCATTATATCGATGATTGCCTGAATCCTCATAAAACCTGTAGTCTGTCATCATGTAGGCCATAAAGCCCATCCAATTATCAACAAATTTCTTCTCAAGCGCTTTAGTCCAGGCCGGCAATAATTCTGTTAATTGCTTGTCATAATTTTTGACAAATCGTGGCCGAATAAAACAAATCCGCTGAGCAATATCTTTATGATTTTTTAGTCCTAAAGCACTAGCAATTTTCTCAAAAGAAGTATCAGTTAACTTATTATCAATTTCACGAATAGAATCACTCCATTTTCTAACCTTACAAGAACCGTTAAAGAATTCTGTTATGTTAAATGTATTTTCTTCCTCAAACGGAATATAATACTCAAATGGTGAAATATCTTCAATGCGGATAAAATTGTGTTTAAACTCAAATATGCCCGTGACTCTAGGCGCGGCAGGTAAACTGGATACCGGGGCGGCTGAAGTGCTGCGAGCTTTCTTTGGGACTGTTTTAAGGAAATTACTAAGCGTATCAGTTTTAACCGGTACTTTTTGCTTAATTAATTCATCTTCAAGAAGCTTGATGTCAGCTGCATTAGTTTTACTATCATATCTACCAATTATGACGGTGTTAGCTGGAAAATGCTCAGCTGCCGTTTTAACGCCCTTAGCGTCGTAAGAAACAAGATTAACTGGTGTTGTCGGTGTGACATTTTTAGCGGCTATAATTGCCCCGCCAAATTTACCCATACCTCGCTGACCAGTATTTTTACCTATGATGGCATTTCCAGTACCTATTGAACTAGTATAGCACGCCTGTACTTCAATTGCACTTGATTGAATCCAGAGCGATTGTTGCGAAAAAGAAATACGATAACTTAGGGCATCGTCAAGAATGTGATGCGTTGTGTGAAAGTTATGTATATCGTTGGCTACTTTAGCTACATATGAGTCGTCGTACTTGTTATATGCGGCATAAACTTCCCACTGCCCCAGGCCTTTAATCTCTGCGTTAAATCGTTCAGCAATCCGTTTCTTAGCTAGCGCGTGCATTCCTTTGAATTTCTTAATATCGTCGTCTGACCAGGTCAAACTTTCACGAGACGGAGTCGGCTCAAACGTATCAATTTCAACAAAGAAATCAATTGCACTATCGAAATCATGAGCTAGAGAATTTAATAGGGGGTAACGATTGCAACCCATGATAATATAAGATTTTCGATCTTGACTCCCGTAATATGATGAGAAATTTTTAGCTCGCCGAGCTTTCCACTTGAAAATCTTTTCGTCACCCTCCATCACATATTCTGGTTTCTCAATTTCTGGAACCGTCGTTCCGACAAAATTAATTGGCACGTCAAAATATGGGTAGGCTTCTTTAGCTGCTTCCATAAACTTTGACACATCTTTAGGGTCAATCGCAAACTGAACCTTTAAGCCATTAGGTTCGTCAGTTTTAACTGGATTGCCGTCAAATAACAGCTCAGGAATTTCTTCATCGTTCAATGCCACAATATATTGTGAACGCATCCCATTATAGAAAGACGTAACACCAAATGAATTTACATAGGAAAGCGGAGATTTAGAACCTAGTCCGAATTTACCGGTACATTGATTGGTCTCTCTTTTAGTAGACGCACCATAAGTCTGATACACCGTTTCAATTGTCTCTGTGGACATTCCGGTACCATAGTCCCGAATGTAGAAGATTGGCGTATCTGTACGAGGCAAATGAATATCAAAAGCTTTATCTTTAGTGCCCGCTTCTGCCTGCGCATCCTTTGCATTTGTTGAAAGTTCCCTAATAATTGCTAATACTTGATTCGAGTATAGCCCAGCACTAAACATTCTAAAGGTCTCAGCCCCAATAGCTATTTGGAACGTGCCCTTACTCTTAAAGTAATTTACATTATGATTTTCTGTCATATTTTTCCTTGCGTCAGGTAATTTTATACGTCTCGACATCAGTTAAATTTCAAAGTTGTTTTAGGGTTTCGGGGGCCAGGGCCCCCAAAAAAGAAGATGTTTAAGATCCAATATAGGTAGCGAGATCAACAGCTAACACGTCACAGCATGCCCCATTGCGCGGATCGAAAATTTGAAGTGTCTTGCCGTCAGGATAACGTCGAATTTCCCGACGACCAGTAGACGTCTCAATCCAGCCCGCATGTACTGCCTTAGGTTTTGGAGCTGGGACAATTTCATACGCATAAATGTGGTCATAGCTGGCTCGCATCTCAGGGTACATGCCCACTGCGCTGAACGCATCATTAGCGCCCTCTTTATCAAGATCCCAGCGCCTACCTTGACAGCACGCTTCTTCGCCAACGGTGATAAGATAACGACTTAAACAGATTTGACGGAGCGGTTTTTCAGCGTACATGCGAATCTTGCCACAATCATTAACTGCATCACTAATTAAATAAGCGCCGCGGCATCCATTAGCCGGGTTAGTAAACAAGATGTTAGCTCTAAGAAGCTCACGATCCCGACAAGGAACAGTGGTGTCCTCGATTTCACAAGTATAAATTTTTGTATAGTCTTGAATTTTTACAGGATTACTAATCATTTTTGAATGCTTTAATAAAATTAATTGTTGTTTTTGTCGATTCAGGTAATAACTCAAACTGCTCGACAGTACAGTTATTCGTTAACCAGGCGAACATTGCGCCTATCACTTTACTTCTTGGCTCTGCATGTACGATTCTAATTATGCTGTGAACTGGCATGTAATGATAGTCATAGCTATCTAATAGCTCATTACATAAGCTTTCATCGTCCCCTTCATGCCGCTGAAAGAGCCATTTATCTACATGTGTTCTAAATCTATTTGTTACTGTATGCCGTATCCAGGCAATCGAACAAAGTATTTTCAAAGACACTAGCGGTCTTGCACACTTAGGCTCATCTATAACAGCTGAAAAATCCTCAAACTCAACAGCATGAGGAAATATTGTGTCTTTAGTGTATGCGTACGCAAGACACCAAAGCTTCAAATGTGTTCCTACCTCTTCATGAATTAACCGCAATAAAACATGCTTATTAGCGCAAAAAAGCAGCTCACACAGTTTTTCATAGCTATGCGGATGTCTCACATAGCCCGTATCATTAAAGAGAAGATTAGAGTGCTTAAAATCTAATAATTTAAGATATATTGATTCTTGGTCTAAAGGTTTGCTGTTGTAGGCGAATGCCTGAGCAGGTAGTCTTGGCCCCATATTTAAATTTTTGAAAAATCCAATTCAACGTTTTGTTCGTTTGCAGATTGAAAAAGCAATTGTTTGAAAAGATCTCGAGATATGCCGCCAGGGTCAGTATTAGAGGGCAGGTAAAAAGGCATCACTTTTGTATACTGTCGACGTATTTTGTCCGCAGTTACTTCAATGTGGTGCTTACTCTGTCTATCAGCTAGGGCTTTATCTGGATCTAATGCTATTACTATTAAAATATTATTACGCGAAACATGCGATATAAGTCTATCGAGATTATACGGGCTGATGGATTTACCCATTAAGCCAATAGCTGGTGGTCCGATATTTATGCAATCAAAAGCGCCTTCAACAAGAATAACTGTTTTATATTGTTTGGCGCTATCGTAATTGAATAAATATCTTTCAGTTTTCGAGCCGGGCATATTGTAGTATTTAGGTATTTTTTGCCCTTGCTCATTAACAAACTCCCTTTTATATGGAAGTCTAGCCATCCAGCTAATCTCTTTCTTATTTTCAATTACTGGGATAATTATTCGCGAGCGTGCTGTGCTGAGGTCGGAATAGTCACACCACTTCACACCATAAGAGTGACTTAGGATGTTTATATCAAAATTTCTTTCATTACGGAGATATTGAATTGCAATATGGCCAGGATTTAGCTTATGTAGCGGTACACAAAATCCTGGAGCGACATATTCGCCAGCTACTCTAGTTGTACCTTGCTTCAAAAAAGCCTTAAGAACAGGTCGTCCAAATAGGACTTCAAAGAAAAGAATAGACTTTCGTTCAGGCACGTGTGCAAAACAGCTTTCATTATAGCAATTCACTAGATTCAAATTAGTGTGGCCAGTCAATGTGTCTGTAACACCCCATTCATAAGAGATATAAAGGCGCTGTCTTGTATCATTACAGTAGGGACAATTAACGCGAAAATTTTGTCCGCGTGAAATCAATTCACGTTCCTTTATACGGCCGTTATAGGTTATACGCCATTCATTTTTAATGCCTTCATTTGCAATTTGAACATGACCGTTAAATTTACGTTTAAGAGCCGCACATAATTGTGGATTAAGATCCATTAAAACCTCCTCTCTTATTAGATGGAGTTGTTAAGGCTTTTTCCGCATCCCAGCCTAATGTTAATCGCTTATGTGCACATTTATAATTAATATTAAAATGTTCGCACCACTCAACTAATGTTTTTGTAGCATTATTAATCGTTAGGTTTACAGAATTTCGTCGATTTCTACAATTTTGTTTTTTTGTAACCCATCTACAATTATTAGGACTATACCCCGCATCATTATTAATACGATCTATTTCTAATACTATGCTATATCCGTTAATTTGTGCCCACTGCTGAAAATTTTCAAAAGAATTACACCAGTCTTCACATATTGTAATGCCTCGACCGCCATAATGACAATAACCGAGATTATTTGGATTAAGACAACGTTCCTTTATATCCGCCCAGATACCGTATAATCTCGTACGAGACACGCCATGTGTTTTATTTATCGTTTTTCGTGTTTCCTTATAAATACAGCCACAGCTATTTGTGTCACCAGATAGCAAATATTGCGATTTTACAATCGTTTCAGCGTTATTACACGAACAAACGCAACGCCAAAGAGCATTATTATGTGCATCTGTACCCGCAAACTCAATTACAGTAAGCCGGCCAAATTTTTGACCAATTAAATTTTTAATTCGTTTGTTCATATAGTGTTTTCCTATAAAATAATTGTTTAAGTATTTAGCTCTCTAATTACATTGCCAATAGCTGTTTTTGCGTTTTGAATCAACATCAAGGCATAGTCAACACATTCAAGCGTCTTAATTTCGCCAGTCTCAGTCGGAGGGGCAAAACACATTGCGCCAGCTAAATTTAGCTCCCTCACGGCCGTCTCACATTTAGAAATTATAGCGCTTTTAAGTGTGGCTAGCGCGTCTTCACGCGTCTGTTGGGTTGTACTCATGTCCTTCGGATAAATAATGTAGAACAAACAATAAATTACACGATGCGTTAGCTAAATGATCACACTCTTTGCCGTCTTGATCTAGTTCTTTATCGCCCTCCAAGAATAAATAAATATGTCGAAGGGCGTGATTCAAACAGCCAGCAATAGGTAAGCCGCGGCGCCAATTATGCGCCCCATAGCGGTCTGCCCCAGTTTTTAACACGGCAGCTATGCGATGTAATGATTTTTGAGGAATTAAATCGTAACGAACATCATCAGCGTCCTTTGAACGTTGTGCGCCCGTCGCAAACTGCCGCATATCTTCAGGCTCAGTGGTATTAAGTATTTTTTCCTTTTTCTCAAGACTTTCTTTTTTATTCGCGGGCTTAAGTGTATCAGAAGACCTATTTTCAGAATGAGTTAAATATTCATCAGTATTTGCGCTGGATCTATGATTCGCCACTGGTATCTATTACGTAAGTGCGTAGAAGTTGGACTGTATATGGCTCAGTATTATCTGGCCTAGCAGCGTTAAATGTTACATATTTATTAGGGCCAAATAATTCTTCTAAATCAGCTGGCGTTAAGTCATAATTAGTATAATTTTTAACTAAACCTGTTACATATTCTGCAAAGTACTCATCTTCGGGCAATTCCGTTTTAGCAAAAACTTCACGAAAAATTACACGATTAAAAGCTACTAGCACGACTACGGTAACATAGACTTTCATTATTCTGCTCCCCCGAAAACTGAAGTTGCTGGATTAAAAGGCTCATAATGTTGCTCGGCAGCTGATTGCTCGGCAAACAGTTTATCCATCTGCATCGACCGGCTGTTTTCATTAACATTGGGTGTTCGTATCCAGCCAAAACTTGCTAATAGGTCATTTGCCATATTCGCCGCCCTAGCCGCCGCTAAGCCGCCAACAATTGCAACAGCCATTGCAAAGAATGGATTAAACATTACACAAGCGCCAATGCCTACAAAGAAAATACCCAAATAATTAGAATAGCAGAAAGGGCAGCTCATTAGCTCGCCCAACCATTTTGTTGCCTTATTTTTCTCAAAATATTTACCAAGTGACCGCCACCAATTGCCAGCAGCTGAGTGGTGTAAGATTTCTGTTAGCTGCCATACGGCGGCACAGGATATGATGAACCAAAGCCCAAATGTGATCATAGATTTTTAAGTAATTCAGCAGCGCTTATTTCAGTCTGCTCGTAACCTTGTTTTTCATATAATTTCTTCCGTTCAGCGGAAAAATGTTTAAATTCTGTACTCCAATAATCATAAAAGTCGTGAACTACTCCATAAGGCTTATCGTCCCCCAGCCTAGCCACTCTGCCAGTTAGCTGAATATTGGCCACCTCTGATTTCAGCCCGCAGGCATTAATTAACACAGCTAAATTAGGGAAATCTACGCCCTCTCGCCATATGGCTGTGGCAATTACTCGTTTCAAGGTGCCTTTCTTAAACGCACCTCTAGCGCGATCTAAATCTGGCGTTTCCGAGCTAACTACTAGATAATTTGGTAAAAGCTGCCTTAAAGCCATCGCGTGCTTTATTGTTTCCACAATAATCAGCACCTGTGTATCTTCGTCGTAAGACTTAGCCGCCGCTGCAATTAAATTATTTCTGGGGGCATTGTACCAGATACCTCTGTGCTTCTTGTAAGCTGAATGGCATTTACCTACCGGATTATATTGCAGATGAACTGGTACCCATTTTACCTTCACAGGAGCAACCATACCTTGCTTTGTAGCTTCTTTGGTATCAACTGTAATTAATTTTGGCCCCATCAAGCCTAGAAGACGGAATTGGGCCCCATCGCTTCTGTTAAAGCTACCTGTCAGCCCAAATATCCTTGGTTTGACCATCGTGGAGATAGTCTTAAAAGTATCAGGCGCTGCAGCTAAATGGCAATTGCCGCTTATGAAAGAAAAGCCTTCTGACCTTACTACAATATTGCCGCTCGGCACCTCCACACAATAAACGTTGCCTGAATACTTCTCTAATTCATGTGTAACGTTTTTAAACGTATTGTGCTCTTTTTTCGACATGAATAATCTGTGCATATCTTGATAAGATTCTTTTCGATAATCTTTTTGTATGCTTTGAACACAACTAAAACCTCCCTGAATAGCAATGGCTGACACTAAATCTACATTTTCTTTTACACTGCTGCTGTAGTATTGGTAGTCTTTTTTTAGAATATATCCGTCCCACAATGATACCTCATTTACAAAATCAACTGCGTAAGCACGAGTTACCGCTACATTATTAAACCAAGTTATTAAATTTTTAGTTATTTCGAGTGGTGTTTTGATCACAAATCGAACATACCCTTCCCTGTCTATAGGTATTTCTTTAAATTCAACGCCTGACTCCAATAATATTTCTTTTAAGCGTAAAATTTTACGCTCTTTGACCAAGGATATAGACCAATATGCATAATCTCTTTTAACATAATTTCTAGTGCCGTCCGCCTGCAATGCAATAGCTAATCGATCTATGGCCGCTAATGTAGCTATTTCATTAACGCCTATGCCTGACACAGGGTACTTATTGTATTGCGCACGAACTATATCAAGTATTGGTTTTTTGCAGACATTATCTTGCCTATCCAAATAAGTCTGATTATGTCCAACCGTCATTCGAACACTTCTTCCCTTATACAGAGTTAACTTAACTAAATCACCTGAAAACTCTTTCTTAATATGTCGAAGTGGTTTTACAAACTGTATCGACCTATCTGCACTCCACTGCGCAATTAATTCTGTACCATCTAGCGAATCAAAACGTTTATAACCTTTATTGGTTAATACCTCAGTATCTCCAGTAAAACATTCATCGCAAATATAAAAGTCATAGTCTTCTCCGAAACTAAGTATTTTAGTAAGGGATTTATTTCCACATACCACGACCCTAGCTTGCTTAACTTGAGCTTGTGTAATAGACTTACCAGCTTGTTGTATAAAATACTTAGTGCCCGGCATATTATATTTGCGGATACGTTCACCTATAGTTGAATAAACTTGAGCTCGATAACTGCTTATAAGAATACGCGCTTTAGGGAACACTAGTGGCATTATACCAACAAGCTCACTTTTACCAAAAGCAACAGAGCAAACTATAATACCGCCGGCATTTTTAGCCATTAGCTCCAAGACTTCTTTTTGTTTATAACGGAACTCAAAGTCAGCTGGGATTTTGTCCCATACGGGTACATAATTTTCAGCGGGTGATAGCTCAGTTATTTTATGCTCTACCTTTATTTTATGCTTAAGACAAAACGCTAAAATTGCGGGTAGGTACCCGTGAAAAGTCACAATCTGAGCGGGGATGGCTGTTGTACTTAAATCAACTGTTTGACCGTTAGTGTCATAACCGCTGCCGAGTATCTCTGGCGTAAGAGTTCTTTTATTAGCCTCTCTATCAAACCCTACAAGTGTGTACGAGAAGCATTTCTTTAGCTCGTAATACAAATGTAAGGGGAAGGAGCGAATAATTAAAAGATTTCCATAAGTTTCAATGTCAATTATCATCTTTCATTTCGCAAATATCCGACAAGTGTTTTACACCGTCTTTAAACCCTCTTTCATATTCTTCTAAAACTATGCGCTCAAGCCACTCACTTGCGCTATCAACAATAGTAGTCGACCCGTGGCTCGCTAAATTGATTGCTTCTTTCACACTATCTTTAATACGTTTCTTCGTATATCCGGTTAATTCTTTGTTCATGGGTTAGGTTTAGCAGGTTTTATAATAGGTAACCACCGCAATTTATCAATTACAAAGTCCAGCTTGTCTAGTCGGTGCCACATGCTTGATGGATTCCTAATTTCAATAAGATGCGAGAATGCATCTCTAACAATTTGCAACTCTACAATTATCGGCCCTGCGTCAGGGGTATTTAGATCATAAAGCCAATAAAAACCTGCCTTTACTGGTACCAGGTGTGCCCAGCAATCATTGGCTTCGACCGACGCCGGCTCGTCACATAACAGCTCACTAGCAGGCATTGTTGGCGTATTTGCCTCTATTACGCTAGTATAAAATGCTTGGGCTGCCGATACGCTTATTGCTGCCCCGAGGAAAGTTCTTCTTCTCATTTGTTCAAGTACTCCTGTGTGATCTGTCTATCCGCTTCAATGCGTTTTTCTTCAGCGCATTCTTCGCGGTATTTTAATGTTTCTTCAATAGTTTCTCTATAATGCTCCGCCTCGGCAGCTAGGCAAGAATTATAGATTTCCGCCTCTAATGAGCCGTAATATTCTGTGCGTTCTTTATCTGGCGCCACCCAAGCTAGTGCCAAATCTTTTTGACATACTTCAGGCGGATCTAGGCTGTTCCACAGTGCGATAATGCGTCGAAGCCCTAATCCTTTAAGAGTGAAATCGCAATCTGAACACCTTATCTGCGTACGCTCATAATGATCATGCCATAAGCCGCCCCAGGACACATTAAGCCGACCACCATTAATGTCAGCTCCGCATTCAGGGCACGGTTTGATAGTACACGTAAAAGTATCGCCTTCACGTTTTAATTGAAGAATTATTTCATGCATGACTACTTTTCTGGCGTTATTATTTGCGCTGACTATTGCCCAAAATACAATAAAACAGAAAATATAGGTGAACATAAGAAACAATAGTCCAGCTAGTGCCTGATCGTCTGCAAAATATTTCATGACAATACGGGTGGCCCAATTACTGCCACATGAATAGGAACACCTTCTAATTCATACGGTATGCTAATTTCTGGGGCACTATTACAGTAAACATAAAGACATCCCTCTCCTACACCAACACACTGAAACCAACCATCCGTTGAATGAATGTCGCCGCGAATACAGTGTTCATATAAGGTTTGAACTAAGCTATAAGCTTTTTCTTGAAGCAGTACCTTCTCTTCAATATATATTTCTTTTAGTCGAGCTTTAAGCTTCCTCTTCTCTTTTGATAGAACTGTTTGCATCATAAATTTTCCAATCGTTAGCTAACATGTGGCGCGTTTGCGGTTCATATACTACTACTCTATCATTAAGATCGCAGCGCATAATAGGACGACAATCACCTGCTGAATATAGGTATTTCGGGCAGGCATACGGGCATTGCTCGGTTATGCCTTGCTTTTCCCAAAATTCACGAACTACTTGCCATCCGTTGTTCATGGCCTGACAAGCCTCTAACCAGTTCATATGCTCGACTTCATGATTATTTATTTGATCAACAGTCGTGCTTTCCTGTAATTCATGCATAACCGTCGCAGCTATGCTACTTGATTGTGCCATGAGGGCGCGCAGTAAAGCATATGTGTCCACGTATGAGCCTCTAGATAACATTTCTCTAAGCGCTACCTCTAGTGCTAGTTTTACTCTTGGGGTTAAAGTCGGGCTTGCCTCCTCACAGCACGCGGACTCATTATTCGAAAAGCCAATGTATTTTTCGACACTTTTACGAAGTTGCGATTCAGTAACGTCTGCAGTGGCGCACACCTTATTTAACGCATGTAGCGCAGGGCCCCCCACCTTAGCGACTGCGAGTAAGATATGCTCCGTACCGATGTAGTTACAATTTCGCCGCTGAACTTCCTCTTTAGCGGCCATCATGATCTCATTAACTATAGGTGTGTAATTATTACTTGTAATCATCATCCTAACTCCTTCATTTTGTATCTTTGCAGCTTATCAGCTAAGGCTTTATAAAACGACTGATGAGGTGGTGCAATATGATCCATACTTAGGTCGTTCCATTTAACACGAACTAACCCAGTAATATCGTCGTGAGCCTCAGGCGTACCTCCACAAACCTGTCCCAAATATAAAATCGAAATAATTTTATTGATTTCAGCTCTGTAGCGGTAATCATCTATTTGCATGGAAGTAACGTAGCTAAGATTTGTAATGTCCAGCCCGGCTTCTTCTTTGACTTCACGCTTAGCAGTATACTCATACGAAGTATCGCCAGGATCAGCAAAACCTCCAATAAACAGATACTGCTGCTGATATGTTTTGCTTTTTTGTCCAAGCCAGATATAAAGATTATCAAAATTAGGCGGAATTAATTCACCTTCAAAAATAGCTACGTCCACGCAAGGGTAAACCGCATCAAATTGATTTTGAGTTGCCCATATTACGCCTTCGCGCCACCATTTATTACCTACTACTCGCTTACCGCACTCAGCTCGATCTTCCGTAGCTGAAGTTTGGTAAAGCTGCAAAGGTTTATACTCATGTGTACTAAATTTACCTTCGTAAGCCCATAGAAAGCTATCACGACTGCCGTAGAGCACAGCTGCCCTGTTGCCAGCTAGCTCCGCTATGATTTTATCTAATTTAGCTGACCATTCAGCATTATCGCCTGGAATGTCCTCTATTACGGCAAAAGATACCTTTCTTTCAAAGCCAAACTTTAGATCGTAGACATAGTCTTGAAGCATCCTAATCCTAGAATCTACATCAAGAGGATGACGTTTAGTTGCTGTGCCAAGTAATGATTTACCCAAAACAATAATGGTGAGATTATGATTTTGCCCTAATACATAGTTAATTAAATCTTTTTGACCGTCATGAGGCTCAGCACATTGCCATCGTCCCACAATGACCCCAACATCCGTTCTAGTTGTCATAGTAATTCCTTTAAGGGTTAAAGTCTCCGTCGGAAATATAATAAAGTATCGCCATGAGCAGAACTAAAATTATAAATGTAAGTAAAAGGTGCATTAAATGTATTTCTAAATTAAGCATCAATTTTTTGAACTATTTCATGCATATCGGCTACAATTCGGGCATATTCCGGGAGATGGCTATAGCGAGAATATTTACGAATAATCTGCCTCGGACAGTAGCCGTATATGTTAGTCACTGAATCTTTAACAGGTTTTTTCCTGGGATGCTTAACTAGAGTAGTCTCAACATTCCAAAGTTTACACACCGGGCAAGCATCTCCTGCCTGATACACTGCTTGAGTCTCCGGACAGCACATAGAGTCAATCCCGTCACCGCTACTAAAACCTTCCGTATTCATTCTAAGAATTCCATCATATTTCCATGCCTCTGGCGGAAGATTCTTACCTTGACAATGGCTTACGTCATAGACGTGAAATAATGTCGCGGCTGGATTAGCCATTAAACAATCCACAAATTTACCATCAGGGGTAACTCTAAGAGAGTGACTAAAACCACTAACAACATATTCCCAGCCCGCACTATCTTTAACAATTACTGGCAGTTGACCTATTTCTAATTGCTCGCTAAAGTTTACTATGACTTGATTAAGATGATCGTTATACTCGCCAATCGGGTAAAGATGTAGCTCATCGTGAAACCGTGACCAACCTTTTATATTTTTTTCTTCAACAAACTTATCAAGAACGCTAATCATTCTAGGATCGACCGTACTTAATAAAGTTTCTATAGCCTCTCTTGTCGCATATTTTTTAGGCATGTGTAATTTTTGGTGAAAGATTAAGTGGGCCACAGGTTAGTTGCGACCCCACTTAATAAATTTAGTACGCGTTAGCTCTTACTTCATCAAAAGTATATTCTTTCATAATTTTTCCATCACGAAAGACTTCAACCATAGCTGGCTTCCACGTACGGGTTTGATCGTCATCTTTACCGCGACCCATAAAACTAGTTTCATTAACAGTATAAAACCCGCCGGTATCAGATTTAAACGTGGTAACAAGACCTCGTTTAGACTGTTTACCGTGATCCGTAATTGGATCTTTGAACACTTCTTGCCAGCGGCCATCTCGCTCAATGGCGCTGCACTTAAAGGCCATTTTCTGGGTGTCTCTGTTAAGCTGTTGAAGTAACGCTCCGCCAGAACCGAAAGCGATGTTTTCAGCTGAATAGCCGCGCTGTTGCATTGCATACAAGATAGCATCTATACTTTCAATATTAACGCCGTCGCCTTGAATAACGCGGATTTTGTTATTTAGCAGCTTGTAACCTTTATCGCTGATCGTTCCGCCAAACTCGCCCCAAAGAATATCCATTACATTCTCATTACCCGTAACCAGTACTTGAATTGGATCACCAGAGTCAGGGCGGATGACCAACGTTCCATCTCGTTCAAGAATCATATCTCGTAATGGATAACGACCCCACATTCGACAAGCTTCAAAAATATTGAAAGAATCAGATACACAGGCTACGATACCAGTCGGATAGGCTTCTAGCATATTCTTATAAGCTAATATCTCGTCCTCGCGACCCCAGCTTGTTATTGTAGAATGCTCGCTAGCTGGAATACTAAAACCTGCCATATCTGCACCATAGTAATAGCTAGCATATTCTATAGCTGCCATTGTGTCAGTTCCCTTGAAATTAATCAAGTGAGCCATTCCGCCAAGGCCAGCACTCTCGCAAGAGCTAACTCCTCGAAAACCGAAATCATGAAGCTTAAAATCAATACTATCAGCATTACCTTGTGTCTTCATTAGATACTTAGTAATGAGATGTTTCATTTCACGAGACTGTGTCGCAACAGTGCACGGATACCAAAGCTGCATTAACAATGTTTCAAGATAATTAGTTAACCAGTAACATTTCGGATCCGTATTACAAATAACTACCAACGGATGCCCAGTTGGGACAGGAGTTCCTTCTGGAATTGCCCAAATAGAAACGGGTAACCTGCCATCATGTTTATCGTAAATATACTCCCAGCCTTCTTTATTAAACAATCCTGGGCCGAGATGCTGTTCCATGCGTTGTGCAGCATAGTCAATATTGCCTTTCGTGAAAAGCGGATTATACGGATGATGCAAATACTCTTTTAAAATATATTGCAATCCAAAGAAAACTGTGTCAGACCATTTGCCGCCGCGTGATTCAAGATAGGAATAAATAGTCTGCGTATTTGGCGGATATTGTCGCCAATGTGATACTTTATATGAGTCAGTTAGTAACAGCAGGTTCGGTCTCATTTATGGTTTTTTGCTCCCGTTCTTTGAATTTCTTTAATAAGTTCTGTTCATAACTTAGCAATACTGCACAATAAAGCTGCTCTAAACCTCCGCCAGGCCCTTGTTCGATTACTCTATTTTCTACAGTTAGCTCATAGAAGTAGTGCGGAATATCGCCATTCCAGTCCCAAAACCACGTAGCTTGATACCGGCGTTTTTTAGCTATGGCAATTTTAATATCCGTACCGAAACAAGCTTTAAAGCCGCCTGTTTCGCAGATAGTGTTGTAACCAGCACACCAGATAATATCTTCTACTTTATCTTGAAGCTCAATAAGAATTTCTTCTATTGGCTTACTCAAATCAAATTTTAATTCGCTCATTAGTCTTTAATGTTAAACATGGGCATTACACCGCCCTCTCCGATAAGTAATGTTTGTGGTACGTCTCCATTCCAGCGATTAATAGCTTCCCACAGTGCCAGCTGAGGTTTAGCATATTCGAGACGCATACGCATTGATTCAGCTTCCGCTTCAGCTTTAGCTAAAATCGCGCCCGCTTCTCCCTCCGCCTTAGCAATCGCCTGCTTAGCTTCAACCTCGACTCGTAGAAGCTCATTTTCTGCACGCAAGAACGCCTGCTCAGCTACTACTTTTTGTTCAATTGCTGCATCAAACTCTCGACTGAAATTAAAACTCACCACGTTTACCTGAGTTACGATAATTCCGTAATCTGCCAATCGCGTCTCAAGAATTTCCCTCATTTGCTGTGAAACTTCTTGTCGCTGCGTAATAAGTTCCTCAGCTGTAAATCTAGCAGTCACTGCTTTAAATACTTCAGCTGTGCCCGGCATAATTACAATTGATTCATAACGAATTCCAATATTTCGGAATAAATCTACAACTTGTGTGCGCTCCAGGTGATAATTTATGATGATCGACGAAGTGACGGTTTGCAAATCTCTTGAAGCAGCTTCGTTACCAGTAACCTCAGCTTTCTGAATTCGAGTATCAATACTATGCACTTGTGTCAAGAAGGGTGCTACAAAATGAATTCCTTCTGTTAACTCTGAATCACGCGCAGTGCCTAAAAACACACTAACGCCTACATAACCGGGCTGTACAATACGGATAGACTTAAACGTTCCTATTACAATAAGCAGAATAAAAATAGTTAAAATTGTCCATTTAATAATAGGTTTTGCTTCCTCCCATTCACGTTGCGACATTGCGATCTCCTCTAATTGTTTAAGGTTATTAAAAAATTCTATTTGTTTATTTTTTCTCATTTAGGGTCAGATAATTCGCAGCAAAAATATAACGGGATGCTGCCGTCCTCATTAGTAGTTACTGGATTGTGATGAGACGGCATATACATGTCCCACGTATAACCCCTAACTAACCATTCTTTAACGTGCTCAACTATGCGCACAGCATCTAGATCATCTTTTTCATATGCTTTCTTTAAACTACCATTAAAACTTTCACCACCATATTCAAAAATAAATTTTATGACTGTATAAAGATGTGTTTCGCGCACTGCACGGTACGCTTCTTCTTGCGACGCATACCCGCCGGATTCCCAGCGCACAACATTTTCTTCTTTTGGGCCAGGAATGCATAACTTAAAAGTATACTTAAGCGGCTTGTTAGGGCTTTTTAACGACATTAGCTAATCTCTCCTTGTTGCTCTCAAGAAATTGCATTATTTCCGCAAGTAACTGATCCTTCTTTGCTGCTGTGCGCGTCGTTTCCCAGCCGCCCTGGTTATGAACATAGTTAATGAGCCGATACATAGACACAAACTTATCTATACCATTGACTATCCGTTCATTTTGACTGCGCAACTGTTCTTCAGCGACCGCTATCTCTTCAAGTTCAGATAAATTGACAACAATTTTAAATTCCTTACAAAAAGCTTTAAGGTTATTTAATTGCTGATAATTTGAGAAAGTATATCCTTCACGCGGGCCTATAACAATGGTAGTATAAGGTTTTATATTTCCTCCCGAAGTATATATGTACCTAACGCGCAATATATTACCGCCCTCAAGAATTAAATCGTGCCCGTACAACGAAGATGGCATCACAGCTGATGTCCGGTAATTTGTAAAATCATTTATATCAGGTGACATAAATTTTAATACAAATTTACCGCTATCTTTTTCCATAAAAACTGTGTGCGGTAAAGAGAGAACATAACGCAACAAAATTACTTTTATCTCGTCCTGTTCAACAAACTTATGCAACTCCTTATTTTTTGCAAAATATTCGGCAGCACTATTTTCATAATCAACTTCAAGACGCGCTAGTTCAAAAGTTCTATCTATATATTTTCGAACAACAGCGTCAGCTTGTTTTCGAGCCCCATCGCATTGCAACCCAACTAAAAAATCAGACATTTATTTCAGTTCCTTCAATTTGGTCAATAAGCTCTTGCTTAAGTTCCTTAATATTTGAATAAGATAAGTATTGTATTTCAGGGTACTTTCCCCTTAATACGTGAGTATAAAAGTAATGAACCCCGTAACAGCAGCAAGCAGTAAAGTCATCGGGCTGTTGAGAAGTGGCGCTACGAATAATAGTATATACATCAGAGGCGAAATTCGTACTATGCTTGTCCTCAACAAGCGACAAGAAATCATCCACCAATCCAAGCTTACCTCCTTCAACTGTGTCATACTGAAAAAACCTAACATATCCTTGCTTTATGAAAGAAATCAACCACATCAAGCCCCTAGCTTTATCTAAATTATAGCCTGACCTGTCCCCCGTGCGCATGTCACCAGCTACCCACTGGGCAATAGCTCCTCGACGTATTCGACAATAATATATACGACAAAAGACATCGTCTGGAACTCCGAGCATACGCAACTGTGTCTCACGAGCTGACCCGCTGCCCTGTCCGTCATGAACAATCTTAGTAGCTAAGAACATTTTTTTGATGTTCAAGATGGTACCTATTTCTTTTTCATGATCATGCGGAGTAAGAGAACGATAACCAAAAGGAATATCAATCTTACCGTCATAACGCAAACAACAAACCGCAATAGTGGTGAAGGAAACTTCGTTAGCTCCTCCACCGCCCCAGTCTACGCTAATTATTACATCTTGGTAAATACCGGTTTTAAATTGTTTCTTAACGTGCTCAGCTGCCTCTTGGATACGATTGACACTTGTGGGCAGCTTACACGCCTCCTTTAATTCAGTAAGTGTAATAAGTCGGGAACTGCCGTCATAAGATACGCCGCATATTTCGTTATAAAATTTAGCAGGAGTCGTATTATCCGCACCTTCCCGATAACCCAATAATTTATTCCAAGAAGCGCTGTCTTCACAGTGCTGAGGCAAGACTAGCTGAGGTACATGGTAGCCTACATTTTCCCATCTCTTTTCTGGGTGCGCATGTACCCACATACCTTGTCTAGTATCCAGCGGTTTACCGCATCTTTTCTTTTGCCCGGCCAGTAGGCCAGCACAGACAATACCAGGAGTTTCTCGACTTACTTTCCACCTAGGCACACGAGGCCCAATCATCGCATCCAAATCTGCATCAAGGCTAGGATTATTCCAATGACCGCAACTAGCGCAGCGAATGCACCATTCAGCTTTGCTGCTAATAGCCCAGTATTGCTCCATAGTGTTGTCCATGGTTTTGGGTGTACCGAAACGTCGTATAAAACGTAAATGGCGAGGAGCAGAAGCTGCGCACTGATTAATAATAGGAGGATATTCAGGATCAAAGTCACCGATTTCGTCGTAGAAAATTGCGTATGTTGAAATACCTCGACATCTAGTTACAGAAGTAAAGGCGTATGAGAAATATAAAATTGATCGATTTATGAAATCGCGTTGAAGGATCGAATCAGAACATTGTGCATTTACCATGAGACCTCTAATCGGCGACTCATGAATAAAAGGCTTCACATAGTTCTGAGATAATCTTCGCACCTGCTCAAACAGCGGCGTCACTGTTAATATTCTCATGTGAGGTATTAACATAGCTAGTCCCACCGCCGATGCCGCTATTGTCATGCTCTTTCCCACCTGACGGCCGGCACATATCACAGCATTGGACGCAATTTGGGTTGAGAAAATAGGCTCAAAGAAAAAATGGCGATCTAACGTGTAAGGCTTCTGGTCGAGATTAAACATCAATGGCAAAACATTTACCATCGATAAATTTACGCCCTCTAGAATATTAGAAATATTCTGTAAAATTGTTTTAGCGTTATCATAATTAACTTCACCAGTTTTTATGGCCTTAGCTAATGTACTGAGCTGCTTTCCTTCTATTGAGCTGGTGCTTTCACCAGCTCGAACCGTCCTGACTTCAGGTGACGGTAATTTTATGCGCGTCATAGCCTATATTATAAGCTAATCCTCGTCCTTAGCTACTGGACTTATCGCAACTATCTTTTGCTCAGCTGTAGAATCAAAATCCCAGTAAAAGTTACCGACCTTTAATTCGTCTCTCGTCGGATCAACATGAAATCCAGACGACGTATTCATATAAAAATAGTTTTTAACCAAGTCGGCAGCTTGTGCCCTGCCTTCTGCCTTAATATATACTTCGCCGCCAAATGTGAATTGAACATCTAGCTTAAATGTCTGTGTACTCATGTGTAAAAGAGAGGTCAATGGTAAAAAGGGGCTCCAAGTTCTTTGGAGCCGTATATTCAGAAGAAATCGCAGTATGCACAGCTAACTAGATGACTTACCGCAAGGAAAAAATTCTTGTTTTATATTCAAAAAGTTGTATCAGTTACCCAATACGCATAATCAAACTATAAACAAGAAATCTTCCTTGCAGTAAAGTCACCTAGCTAGGCGCATACCGCGATTTCTTCTGATGGGACGTTGACGGTTACTGTTTGACCGCCCAACGTTAAATCTTTTTCTCCTTTGAGAGCTTTTGCCGCTTCTTCATAGCTTTGAATCACCATGTCAGCGTCAATCCACTGTTGCCAGACTTCAAGCGTCTTTCCAATCTTGGAAAGATCTTTCCAACGCTTTGAACCTTCTTCCAGTGTATCCCGTTGAGTCATTAACTCATCATAAAGGGTTGGAGCATAAGAAAAGAATCGCTCCATGTCGTGACAGCGTAACGCGGCCTGTACTCCCTTTGGGATATGGTTATCGCCGGTTGGTTGATAACCTGTCAGGTAGCCTTTATCAAAAGCTTCCTGTAGTTCGCTCTCAGGTACGTATTGCCTGTACTTCTTCTGAAGAGTGACCCTTATGACACTGCCTATGAAAAGCGCACTGTCACGGGTTTCATCCACAAAGCCCAGGTATACATGCCTACCATCACTGATCTCTTGGCGAATGAAGCTGTACACCAGCCGAGTGATAACATTGTACAGCGCGGGCTTGAGAACCCCGCGAATGTTGTGCAAAGTTTCCCTTGCGACGTAAATGTTACATCCGGTAGAATCTTGGATGAATTGCAACATGGCGAGGTAAACCTCTTTCTTGGTATTCAAGAAATCCAAAATACATCGGCCTTGTATCCTGTTACCATCTTGATCCACACGGTAGTCGCAGAGAAGCTCACCATAGCGTGCTTCTATACCGTCTGTGAACTCCACCAACTGTTCTTCAACGGAATTTACTCCGTCGGGATACCAGCATTCATTCAGCGATTCAAGCCCGTGCATCGACAAAAGTCGAATGGAATGCACGCCTTCGATGTACGAAGGTCTGCCGTCTTTGTCCTTATCCTTGATCTCTCTGGTAGAGAAGATCACTGTCCTTTTACGGAACAGTTCGAACTGGCCGGCAAAGAGTTCCTGAAATCGCCCGATCTCATACACATCCCTGTCATAGCCGTTTCCAGCATGAGCCTGAACATGTGTATACCGTTTATCGTATGCGTATTTCTCAGAACGCATAGGAGAGCGTTGATAGCGCTTTTTCTCGTCAGCCACGGTTTTCGGCTGAGAGCTAGGTTGCCCTTTGGGGGGATTGGTGGGTGTCACCACAGCAGCCTGAATCTCCTGTTCGCTACTGGTAATGGACTGACTCCCACTGTCGGGTAGTCCATTTGTGTTGGTCTCTGTATCACCCTCCTGGGCAATGACATCGGAGGAGACCGATTGTTGTGTGTTGAGGTGTTCCTCATCATTATAAACTCCTTCTAAATAATTTACGTTAGTGGTTTCTGCTGATGTAATCATTCAGTATTCCAAGCTAACTATTTGCCCTTTTTGCCCGCCAACCGTGACGCCACAAAAATCATAAAAAGCATCGTGCTTATATGAACTAAGAGAGCTTAACAACTATATATGCCATAAACTCTAAGAAGATTTAAGAATCAGCTTATTTTTAGCTGCCTTTTTGCGAGACGCTTTTTTCACCGGTTTTGTGTCTGTTGACTTAATTACTGTCTTAACTACACCCGCCTCCTCAGCTGCTTCCCTAGCTAACTTATTTTCAAAATGAGCTGGATTAATAAAGATTTGAGATTTCTTAGCCAATTCCTTTTGTTTTTCAGCCTCAATCGCCATTTCCTTACGCCACTCTTTTTTAGCTTCTTTTAATTCCTTATCCGTTTTGCGAATTAGTCCGCCACCCTGTTCGTCTTGTAAACAAGCTACGTCGTAAACTTTAGTGCGAAATTCATTAAGAAAATTCCAGATAACAGTTTTCGTAACGTGATAATCCTTAGGATTTTTCTCCATATCCCTAAGAAATAGTTTTAAAGCTTGAGCTACCCTCAAGAGAACTTCCTGAGGATGACCGTAGCTAGGTTTACTGTCAGGCTTATTTGGATCGGCACACATTATCAGCCCGCCTTCGGCCCAATATTTTAGAGGTTTCTGCCCAGACTTAATCATAGCTGGAAATTCGACCGTATTATTTTGAGTATGATGCCGCTGACCAGCGTATGAAATTATCTTTGACATATTCTGTTTTTAAGGTTCTTTTCATCGATTATAATAGGAATAGTCATAGAAGCCAAGTCTCCGCGATAGAATTTTCGATGAATTTCCCCACTTCTGAACTTATTTCATTTGGTAAGCAATTTGGCCTACCGTCTTACATTAAGGCAGCTTCCACAAAGAACTTTGAAGAAATAAGCGATCCGCAAACCAAGGTCGGTTGCTATCTTGCAAAATTCGCTTCCCTCAACGGCACACAGCATATTTCTACTTCGGAGCTAAATAAAAGAGCACAAATCCTAAATATTTCTGAAGATATTGCACAATTAGATCACGATTACAGGGCATTTCAAAACCCAGCCCCTATAAAAACAGCAGCCCCAACCGAAAAGTATCCAATCAGAAACGCCAATGAGTACATAGCGGCGCTTGAATGGCTAAAAAAGAATGCATATGCCATTCCTTTACCGGAGCGACGAGAACTGGCGGAAAACCTGCTCGAGAAAGCAGCTTCTTTTGATGTTGAAGCCGATGAATGTCTAACTATGTACGCCGGCCAGCGGATTGGAGATATAAAACAAATAATTCCTAATTTGTTGAAGAGAGCTGAATTAATACGAAATAGCCGACTTCATCCAGTTAGCGTAAGGGAAAAAACGGCAAGTGAATTGGAAGCGGTAGCTGAGCTAGCTAACCTCCAGCCAAATAACACTTTACAGCAAGACAATTTAGATAAAATTGCTGCCACTTTGCAATTTATCGACAATGAGTACGGACTACAAGGTCATTACTCTAATGGCTTCATCAATGAGCCTGACGCAGTTTTTGTTCACGGCACGAAAGTAGCTGAAGATATTCTCGAATATGGCTATCAGTATCACGATGCTGTATACGACATGCGAGACTTTGAGCAAATTAAAGTAGCTGCCATCATTGAAACTTTAGGAGAAGACTTCGCCAGTGTAATGACTGATGGATTGTCACTTGATCATCAAAAGATCGGAACAGTTCTTAGCGTAATGACTGACCTAGAAAAAACTATGTTTAATGACTTAATTAAAGAAGCGGGTATTAGACCAAAGTTTTATCATAGAGAAACAGTCAATCTTAAAGAGTTGGGCAAAGAGTTAGCTAATTTGGCATAACTTTTAAAATTTTTCTAGAAATTGCGTAAAGTGGCAACATAGCTAGCTACTTTGCGCTATAATTACGTATAGTCAGGTTCACGACATTAACTGCCCGCGTGCCCCGCGTCAACATTGGGTTATGTATTCGCCATGCTAGCCGGTAACTCATGGCGATTTTTTACGTCTAAAAAAAACGGGAGCTAGTAGCTAGCTCCCTTCTTTTCAGTTCTCACCAGGCAGCTTCGGTACATTAATAGTTCCGATGTTGGTTAGATCTATAGTGTACTGTCGTTTCTGACAAGTTCCGCACTCGTAGCATCCGCCCCCTGTTATGAAGGTATCGCACCGATGCTTATATGATGGCGGCTGAATAGATTTAGTCGGCTGCGTAGCCGGCTGTGTAATAACTGGAGACATGATAATTTCCTTTCGGTCATGTAGTATCAAATAGGTGCCATAATTTTTGATACTGAATTATTACATAGGCTGCATTAGCGAACATAAAATAAATATTAGTTTCGGGAATCTATGATTCTGACGGCGATCAGTTCAGTGAACCTTGTGCCGCTCTAACCTACCTCTAACACTATTAACTAATGCACAAAGCGTGTAACAGAAGATGCGTCCCGTCCGTAGACTAATTGGGTAAGCGCCATACTCCTAACAAGTTAAATAAACATAAGTAACCGTTACACACAAATTTATTTACCTTAACTGCCGCTCTTTTTAATAACTAAAAAAGACACTCAATGTGTCAACTAAAGATATATACCTTTTAAGTAAAAAAAATTAAAAAATTGCGGAGGTTGGAAGCGAACCAACACCGTTCGGGCTTATGAGACCCGTGAGATACCACTTCTCGACTCCGCATCCTATATTTTATCTACCGCTAGCTAGCTCACCCAAAATCCATTCGTGGCGTCAGTAGTTTAAAAAGAATAGATTATATCCTTAGATATAATCACACTTTTAATTACCTTAAAAATCACTATTTTTAAGGTCTTGGACGAGAACCTATAAGCCAAGAATGTGAGCTACCGGATGGCTGAGGCGGCGGTGGCGGCGCAGGTATATTTATTGGAAAAGTTCTAGGCGGCGTTATTTGAATTGGCGGCCCAAAATGATCGATGTTGTCACAGCTCATTACAGAAGTACAACGAACTTCGTTATTATAGTGTTCACACCACGGTAAATCTATATTAGAAAAAATAGCCTCAGCCGTATAGCCGCAATTATCCCAACAAAAACTTATTGCACCACTCCACGTGCTGTGTGCTGCTATCTCAGGTATTCTAAAATTAAATGAAGGATAGTCCCCTTCAATAATAGCGTCATATACCATTATTCTTTTAACCATCCCGCCAGTGCCATCACTTACAATTTTTAAATTAGGTGTTAGATCGTAAATACTTTGATTAGATGGGTTACTGATACTAAACCCAACAGTAGTCATAGTTTTACCCGGAATGCACCGTACTTTTACTAACGTTTTTAAACGTGCTGTAATCGTACTATTATAAAAATCATAAAGCTTGTAATAGAACTCCGTTAAATATTTTAAATATTCAACCTCGTAAGCATGAATAATTCCCAATCTATTTATTTCATTTATCCAGAAAGCATATTCATCGCAGCCGCAGCAGGCGGCACAATCATTTCTTATTCCAATTTCATGAGTGCCTAGTACAGTATATGGTTCGCCGGGACTGCCTGAAAAACCTTCTTCTTCTGGAGGAAAAGATGTAACGGCAAGACAACCACCATCTCCCTCAATATAAAAATTATTATTTGTGTCACCCTCTTGTTGATTTATTGTTCTTACCATAACACCATCTGCGGCAGCTATCTGCTCTCTAGTCGGATAGGTACTTAAAGTAATGGTCTTGTCTTCAACATTGGCGTATATCCTTCCATGCTGATTATTCTCGTCTGGAATAAGATTAAGAATCAAATCATTGCGGTGAGGTATATCAGCTGCCGGGCGACCAGCGTCCACATGATAAATATTCTTAACTGCCGCAGCCCAACAACGAGAAACTAATTTAGTACGATTGCCGTTTTGTGGGAAAATAAGAGGTAAGGTTGTGTCATTTGCAGTAGTATACTCTGAATACCGGACTGTATTACGTCCTCGCATATCACTAAAGAACCAAAACCCTTCCCCTAATGGAGTTACGTTTAAATCATCTGTATCTAGAATAATTTCATTAGCTTCATTTGTAAATACTAGCCTAGGAAATTCACGAGGAAGCTGAGTAGCAAAACCACTTAAATTAGAATCAATAAACTGCTCCCATTCAACAAATGTCCAATTATGCCAGTCCGTAGCTAAGCTAGTGCCGCCTGTGCGTGTTATTTCGACAAAAACAGTTCCGGCAACAGGCTGTACAAATGTAACAAAAATATCTGAGACTATCCCAGCTAAATTACTGTGTCCGTCAAATGGGTAGACAGTCCCGCCCTGATTTTGATTTATATTTATTCCTTGCCGCCCTAGCTCGTTATAAACCGGTACGTTAAGATTTGACGCAAAAGGTAAACTTGCGCAACGTTGCTTAAAAGCTTCAAATCTTAAATGGATGTTATTAATCATCTATATTCCTGTGACACTGAATGTCGAAGCCAGCTGCACTAATTGTTGCTCTAATTTTTGCTGATATAGCCTCACCTCGTTATTAGCCTGCAGTAGATTTTGAATTCCCTGTTTTATAACGGATAACTCCTCGCAGCCACAACAAGGGTCACAGCAAGTTTCAGTTAATACTACTGTGGAAGCATTTACGTCATTCTCCACCTGTAAACACGGCGAATGCGACACTATCGCAATATTTCCGTCCACATCGGGCGGCACCATATTTATTGTCTGAATACATCTGCGCCGCTCAATAACGTCGTTAATAACACGACTAATACGCAACTCAGTGCTTTGTGTTTCATTATCATAGCTTTCGTCTATTTTTATATTTTCCCCAGCTACTATTTGAATATCTCCGTATATAGGGGCATGAGCTGCGCCATTTTCAATTACGGTAATAGATGTAACTGCGGCAGAAGAAAAAGACACTACATCAACATCAAGCTGCGTTGCGGGTAAGTCAAAAGAATAATCCCCTAACATCGAGCGCACTTGCTCAAAAGTTCCGACTGTAACATGCCCCGACAAGCCTTTCCAATTATTCAATGCAATAATCGGAACAGTAATATTTAAATGATCATGCGTTCCTAGGTCTATGGCAGTCACTGTTCCAACTTTTATGTCGCCCTCATTTCCGCGATAATTAATAATAAAATTAACTCCGCCGTGATAAACAGTAAGACGACTAATATAAAAATTAGCTACATTCACTTGCTCTGGAGTAGCATTAACCACTATTTTGGCTGCAACAAGAAAATTATTTGGAACTGCCGCTTCCTGTGCGCCAATATTTGGTGTTTTTGTTGCTCGCTCGGCAAAAGGGTAGCTACGATTTGCATTATGATGCAAAAATTCTTGATTAATGACTCCAATTACTACCATTAGATTCTAATAATACGCTCGACCTCTACGGCGTTATTATGTATTAAGTATACGGATCGTAAAAGACTTTGCAAAAGATCCTCCATTCGCAATAATACTCTGTTAGCTTCTTGCATCGTAGGGCGAATACCTCTCACTATTGACTTACGGAAAAACGGACGATCACACGGCTCATTAGCTGGGTACTCGAATACGTCAGACAATGTGCATACAGTTATAAAGTGATCTCGTGTAGAAGCCTCTCTATTAATTCTTGAGCTTGGTCGCCGCTTAAATAAAAATAATTCTTTTGGAAAGCCCTCAATTCCAGATTCGAGAATTTCATATGTGACAAGATACCCAGTCTCATTAAGAATATCATCCTCATGGACAGTTATTGAGTGCCTGACTTTTAATTCGTATTTTGGTGCTTCTTGTTCCATTACAATATCTCTTGAAAATTATTACCCACCAACGCGCCGTTTATTATTGGCCTGCTTAAAGGATCTAGCTCCTGCCCGCCTGTTTTTACCTCTACCGCAGCTCCATCTCTATTTATTTTAAACAAATCCGCCTCATTTGCACTTTCAGTTGGAAACACTGCGATTACTTGTCCAGGATAGGACGGCCCTGTCGCTACGTATTGGTCAAACGCAGTTTTAGCCGGAGACACACTAGAAGCATCTATTGCCCTTCTGGTTGTTCTTTGAAACTGTGTTATAAAAGGTGTTGCCATATTAAACCGTTAAAGTGAAACGATCACTGCTTTCAAACGCAAATTCATTAAAATTAAAATACACTCGATAATCAACCGGTGAGAAATTGTTTAAGCCCGCCACCGGTACAATAATTTGAGTAAATTCGTGCATAACATTAGACCCCAACCCTGCTTGCACTATTGATTGAGCAGCTCTTACAGAAGCTGGGTAGGCGAAAGCACAACCCCGTGCGCCCGCCGGCACATCCACAAACATAGTGTTACCGGCAACAATGTTTAACGCCCCTTCATTAAGTAAAGTACGCAGCTGATCACTAGACATTCCTACAAATGGAGCTGCGGAAGTTAACGGCCCTAAAAATCCTCTGCGTTGCGCAAGGTATGTTACATTTACTGTCCGAGGCGTAGTGCCAGCTAAAATCCTGCCAGCAGGGCTTGGATTGCCTGCTGTATCATTTTTAATCGGCCCCTCAGCATACTGTACTTCAGCATTAAATGAAGTGTTACTAGTTAGCTGAAAACTTGGCACAGTAAAATTGCCAACCGCATTACTCGTATGGATTGGATTTGGGCTGCCAGTATTAAATAGTCTGAAAGCTATAACCGCGCCAGCATCATTTTGATTCCAGATAGGCTGTAACACAGGAGAAATATTACTACCTATTTCCCTAGCTAATGGCGTAGTGCCAGTGAGCGTTAATGTAGGCATAACATAAATAGCCGGTAAAACAGGGTCTAATAAACGTCGTACAAAATCTTCTAATGAAATGCCAATAGGCACTGTGTTCCCGACTAGCCAGCCGCCAGCTTGTTGTGTGACATTTATATTGTTAGCTGAATGTAGTATTGGCCATTCTAAATCATCTAAATTTGCATCCTCCCCGGCAGGCCCTTGTGGCCCAGTTTCGCCTCGTTCTCCGGGATCACCTTGATCGCCTTTATCCCCCTTTTCCCCAGGAAACCCTCTTTCTCCTCTATCTCCTTGATCACCTCTTTCACCCCTATCTCCTTGATCGCCTTTGTCTCCTTTTTCACCAGGGTTTCCTTGATCGCCTTTATCTCCTTGCTCACCTTTGTCTCCTTTTTCACCGGGCACGCCTCGAGGAATACCAAAAACTATAAAAGGATTTTCATTAGTTCCAGTTCTCGTTGCCGTAGCTGCAGCTGATGGAGCTAATGTAATTGCGCTTACAGATATATTAGGCGCGGCACCAGGTACGCCCTGTGCGCCCGGAGTTCCTGGAGGGCCAGGATTACCAATACCACCTCTTGGCCCCGGCGGCCCAGCAGGGCCTGGGGCTCCTGCGCGACCAGGTGGGCCGGGGTATCCAGGCGGCCCAGGGCCGCCAGGCGGCCCCTGTAAGCCTACAATCCAAATACCCTCAGAATTAACAGGTACGCGTAACTGATCCAACGTCCTCAACTCTGTTCCATTAGGGTCAAATACGCCATGACAATTAGTCCGAATTAAAGCTTGTGATACAGGTACTGTTCGCATTATCTTTTTCTAAATCTACGAATTGCCACCACAACAGAAGCAATATTTGAAATGGCAGTTACAACTGTCAGCACAGCTGTAATAGACTCCGGTTTAGTAGCTTCAATATCTTCAGTTATCGTAAAACTGCCAACTTTTCTTCTTGCTCTAATACGGTCTTGTATTCTGTCAAGTAATCGCTGCCTAATTACTGGATCATTATCAATAACTTTATTTGGCTCAATAATACTGTTAGGGTCTAGCCAGATCTTAGCTGCCGTAACGTAAAATAAATCAAACAATACGGCATTATTCAATATCTGAGAATATAATTCAGCAAATTGAGCTACGATATTTACCTGTGTTTTATCTACTAGCCAGGTAATAATACCCTTATTACGAAGTAAGAATTGACGAACCTCTTCTTTAGAGCGCCAATCTGGCTGTCGCCCAAACACAATTCGCAAACCTAAATTAATTACAACTTGCTGTAACAGCTGAGTCATTACTCCTCCTCCCACTTTGCATATAGCACAATATCTTCTTCTACTCGTATTGGAAAAGATGCAGGCTCAAAGAAATCTGCGTCCAAAAACCACCCGATAAATACATATCCATCTTTTGTAATAACTGGAAGAAAACTATCGCTAAACTCCTCGCCATACTCAACAAAAAGCGGATCAATGTCTGGAATGCCACCATTTGTCTCAATAGTTATTAGGTATTCTTCAGGATAATCATCATCATCATCATCATCATCATCAAGATCACAGTCGCAATCATCATCAAGATCACAGTCGCAATCATCGTCAAGATCACAGTCGCAATCATCAGGGTCGCAATCATCCGGTTCGTCTGGCGGCCCAGGCGGTTCAGGCAGCGCAAAAGCTAGCTCGCCTGCCTCTATGCGAAGAATTACCTGTTTTGACCAATTAGGGAAGTGCTGCATTAAAAAGCCCACACGATCCGCTGGCACATGCCCCTCATGTCGCCCAAAAAACCTAGAAGTCATAACCCTAAAACGAGCTATGTAGTCTCGCGCGAGAGAATTTACAATAACGATCTCATTTCTGGGATACACTTTACTAAGTTCCGTTAAAGTTTCTTCAAGTGCATCCGCAGCATCATTAAGGTTGTCGTAAACAGTGATGGCGCGATGAGTTAGGTTATTAATCCTGTCATCAGTGTCTATAATAAATAAGAAGGCTTCGTTAGACATAGGCTTGAAACGGGTTCAGGGTACAATTAAATTATACCTTACAAAAACGGCACTCATGTTGATAAGAGCAACAGATAATAAGGGAAAAACACATACCGGACGCAACATTAAAAACATTTTAATTTGCGAAGAAAACGGGTGCCCAATTGCTGTTCTAAAAGAATCAATTATTGGTGAAATGACTAATTATCGAATGTTAGTCCCTGGCGACCCGGATTTTCATAAATTTACAAAATCGTTAGGTTATGATGTTGAGTTAATTAAACCTAATTTGTAAAGCGAGCTACTGACCTGTACTCTTTGAACGTAACATTCACACTATTTGTATCTGTAAAAAAGCAAATAGTATTCACAGTTGCGTGCGGCGGTAACTCGAAGGCCAGCTCCTCTTTAGCCGAGCTGGCCGTTCTTTTTAGATTTGTAACAGAATAAGTCTGATTATCCTGAATAGGCAGTAATAAGCTGCCTGCCATATAAAAATCACTAACAAACATACCAGCAGGCAATAAACGCTGTACTGCCTCAATAATAATCGAAGCTGGCAATACGTTCATAAATCCCGTGTTAGCTACAGCATTTACGGCAGCTGACTTAATTGCGCTTAGTTCCGGCAGTGTTTGGCCTTGCTGAATAGCTATAGAAAAATCAATTAAAGTTTTACACGGGATGGCAGCTTTTACTAAAAGGTCTCCCATTACAGCAATATTATCTCGCTGAAGGACAAAATCCTGCAATTCAGGAATATAAGGGAGATAATCATAAAAAATAGTATAATCCCCGAATTCTGGGATAGTCCCGCAAGTAGGATCAATACTATGGTCTACAAACTCTAATACAATAGTTTGAAATGCAGTAAATGCACCTTCACGATAATTAATTACATCCGGCGCATAATTAATTCCAGTAAGGTCAATTCCTCGTGTTTCATTTGTAACTTCTAATGCAGTCGAGCTAGTTTGACTATATACTCCTAAAATTGAATAAGCTGCCGGTGCATCATCCCTACCTAATTCAATACGATAAGTCAAAGTTCCTTCATCAACTAATACGCCGCGCACTTGAATTGCTTTAGTTAACAGCGAATCAGCTGTTCTGACATAAATATCTCCGGCGCCTCCCTGAGATAAATTAAATAGTCCGTGTTTATCTCTAATTGATTCAATGTCCCCGGCTCCGATTACACTAGCTTCCTTAACTACAGTATTAGGTACAGTTTTAATCCAGGCCCCAATATTAGCCCGACTGGTTAACACAGGCGAAGTAATTCCATTGACTAGCTGAGGCACTAACATTTCAACAGTATCTTCTTGAATACCACCTACAAATGTTTCAATAACTTCTACCTCAAGCAGCGAGCTAGGCTGTGACCCCTGTGGAATTAATTTTGTACCAACCGGCAGGTTAGCTGCAATATCTACCTGACTACTTCGCAATTCAATAACTGCACTAAATAATCCATTATCTAGCTGCTGCAGTGGCTGTGAGTTAGACGCATGCGCTGACTGCCCAGCAGGATATATTGTAAAAATAGCGGTAGGATGAAAAGTCTGGCCGTTAGCTAAAAATGTATCCATTCCGCCGAAAGAATACATTGTGTTCGCATTAAATAATAACCTAACTAGCCCAACACTGTTCTCGCCAGATAATCTACGAATACGATAATTAGCAAGGAATAAATCTAAATATTGCGTATTAATCTCCGGATCATTTCTTACGTTTTCAACGAGCGACTGTATCTGTGAATGCTCTCGCCATTTATCAATACTGTCTATAATGGCTTGACTAAAGATAGCTGTCGGAGCTGCAACCGTACTGTTATATACGCCATACTGCAGCTCCAGCTCTGGCGCGATAGCTTCCCACAAATTACGCAAAAAAGCTTTACGAGCTGAAACAACTGATGGATTTACACCTAGATAATCCGAATTAATAAATGGAGTAAGCATTATACTGGAACCGGTAATTTAAACTGAAGCATCTCTTGCGCTTCAGAAATAATAATAAAATAAAGTAATACAGTTGTGCCGTCTATAACTATGTCTTCAACTTTGGCTGATAGAAATCTAGCTTCAGGTTCAACTCTAGGATCGTTAGAGGACATCATTTGGAAAGATACGTCAGCTAGTATTTGATTTACCTCAGTAACCAAATAACTTTTTTCTGAAGTATGAAATCGCGCGATCATTGGAACTAACGTACAGCCAGCTGCCGGGTCGGTGATATCTGACCCCTTTACAGTTAATAATAATTGCGCAAACCTAGCTACTAGCTTAGCGCCTCCAAAATTTAATTGCGGCGAAGCATTAAACCCTGGCTCTAGAGCATAATTCGTAGTTTGAAAAGCTGCATTATGGGCAGCTAAGTTAAATGTAGTTAAAGTCATGCTTCTCTGTAAGTCATGCCGTCTTGTAAAAAACGATAAGTGTATTCTTGAAGAATTGAATCACCTTCATTATCTCCCTTAGCTCCCTTCCCTAGGAAATCAACCAAATTATATTTAGCTTTAGCAAAATGATGTGAAACTTTTAATCTCCTAAAATTAGTGACCATCTCTAGCTGAGCGACTAAATCATTAGCTGTACAGATAATAGCGCCGTCTAAGCCTGTACCGGCCGTAGCTGGGTCGCCACTTTTAACCTGATCAACCGCCTCTTTTAATTTATCAGTATATTCCTTTCGGTCTAAAAGAAAATTCTTAAACGCCGACTGCCCGCCACTTCTTGTATTAATACTAAACCAATTTAATAAACTTGTCGGAGATACGTCCCTAGGATGCTCGCTGGTCAAATAATTTTTAACTATTTGATCAATCGGCTTTTCTAACGTCTCCAGCTGAAAGCTGATTTTTTTTATTCCATTATGATTTATTGATTGATTTGACATTTAAGTATAAATAGGCCTACCTACGAAAGCAGGAGATTGAGGAAACATTGGGTTTTCATTGTCCTGCTCATTTCCCTCTGATAATGGATTTTCTTTCGGCTCCTGATCAGGAGGTATTTGATTTTTCATCCAATGATATTCTGCCCCGCCCCTAGCATAGACTCGATCATATTCCGAATTAATATCGTGTCTAAACGTATCCGTGTAAGCTAGCGTTATATTTGTTTGGGCTACCAGCGCAGCTTGATTCAAAGTGTGCGTAAAGTTAGCTATAATACCGCTGTGATAAATACCAGTTGTTGAGTCTTTTACACAGACTGGCATGCCTGTCATAACATTAATATTAAAAGGCATTACCGCAATAACATTTTTCCCTAATGTTTTTGCGTGATAATGATACATTTTAGCTAAGCCCGCTAATGTTTTTTCCAACTCTGAAGTTATTATTTCTAATTCTTTTTCGCCGTTATCACTATTGCCGTCACTTGTGTCCGCGATCACTTCATTAAGCTGCCCTGCCGGCTGCAGCCATCGTCGTAAAGTATTTGCATCATAGACGTTAGAGTACCATTTAGGTGCGGTTACAATGCCAATTGTGCCCAAGCTATGTTTATCTTGAGGTTTTACTTGCGGATCAACATAAGCAGCTGCCCAACCAATGGCGCCGCTCGCATTTGGGTCACGCTTAAAATACTCAAATGAATCTCCTTGTTTTCTATGAGAATACTCCGTAGCAACCACAGTTACAGCCGGCGTCCTAGCATAAGTAGTTGTGTTATACACGGCAGTACAGAAATCAATGGGCGGTAATGCCCAATTTCTTGTTCGACAGCGTATAGCTTCTAAGCCTATAGAGTTAGTAGTGCATACGAGCCTTAATTCAAATTGACGAGCTAAGTGAGATAATGCCTGAAAATATGTAATTCCATTTATGTCGCCAGCTTCCATCTCGTAGAGCGCTGTATAAAACGCAATAGCTGGGTGATTGGCTGTTAAACAATTTACTCCGCCCTCTAAAGTGGGTTCAGATGTGCGCTTAGCGCCAGTTAAATTTAATTCCGGTTTATTTTGAGCATACTGTTCCTGCCTATTTTTTTCATAACGCTCTAAAACATACCTGAATAGGTTATGAACTAAATTCTGATTATTCTCGACAATAGTTTGTAATGCCTCTCCGGTACTGCCGCTAGCCTCTAGCTCAGTAAACATCCGGCTATAGCCTTTAAAAGACAGCTCTACTTCGGAAATAAAATATTTATAAATTTCTTCCTGTAGATCTATTGTCCTTTCTGGCTGCGCCAGTAGCTCTAACAGAAACTGAGAGTGAGATTGTGAATTGGCTCCTTCTGATTGCCCTGACATTGAAGGGTCTCTTTGTCGCAACCAAGGAGTATATGTGGAATACATTGATTGAGTGCTCATAAACGTATTCCGCATAATCATGGTGTCTAATAGATAAATCCAATGATTTATTTTTACCTCTACATTTTCCTGCTGATGTGCTACACGAGTAAAAACATCAGCTGAGATAACGCCTTTAAACACTGGCTTAAATGCGTTTCTAGCGTCATCCTCAATATCCGTATCAACAAATCGCTCTCTATACCAAACTATACAAGCCCTATACCGCTGCTCAAGACTTTCACCATTTCCGCTCCCATCCATAAGCACATCTTCATATGTTTTTTTATCCAATATAGGTTCGTGCCTATATTCTCCTTGTTTCACAAACGTAGTGCCTTCAAGAGCCAGGTCAGCAATTAGCTTACCTGCGGGCAGCGCTACGCTGCAAGACGGAATGCCGTCTAGGGTGGAATTTATTTTAAAACCTAAAATATCTAATCTATAAGGTTTCCCTCTATTATTTTTAAACTGGCTGTCAGCTTCATCAGGGTGATTGATGTGGACAGGCTCAGTGTACTCAAATAATGGATTTAAATTTTCGCATAATTCTAAGTACGCATCAAAATAACGTATCTTGACTGCATTATCAAGATACACATCTTTAATATTGTCTGCACGTACTTCAAATTGATTAGACATTACCGAATAGAAATAAATGTATAGGTAAAATCGTGCTGCCTAACTCCTTGTGTGGTAGTTGAGGTGACTAAGTTCATACGAATAAGTACGCCAACATATGTTATACTGCCGCCCCACAAAGTGTCATAAGTGGTTAATGTGATTTGCTCCCGTGCTCGTTGATTCTTGCCGGCTTCTCGCAATTCCTTAAGTTTATACATTTCATAAAATTCAACAAGACTGTGTACCGGGTTTACCAGTTCATTTTCCCCTCCGCCTATGCCGCCTGGACTTCCACGATGACACGGAGAATAATCAAAGGCCACTCCAGAAACAATATACGACATTGGCTTATCGCCAAAAAAGCTTAAATATAGGTGTCCGTTAAGCACCGGCTCAGGCTGACAAGCTACCTCTCGGGCATACTGGATGTTATTAACAATACAGTGCGCTAGAAAATCGTGTTCTTCGCTACGATACTGCGACAAATTTAAATAACCTCCTAGCTGTCTAGACCCGTCGCCGGCAAAAGGACTGTTTTCGCCTTTTAATTGCTTACCTATCCCTTCTTCAGCTTTTTTTATGCGTAAGCTACCTAATCGCTTATTTGGGTCAACATCTACAAAGCGAGAAAGCGTGGGCATACCTACAGCAGTCACTCCTTCTCCCTCGCCGCCCCATGTGGGACGACCAGCGGTAAATAAATTAAATCCGCCTCGATTATCCAACCCAGCTGTAGAAGTACTTATCCTATTTAAATCTACTGATGACATAACAATTTATACTAAGCTTGACCGCTTGATGGCAAAACTCTTGCTGCCGTCTCATTTACACAAACATCACCATTAATTATCAACGATCCTGCCGTAACCCGCATTTCAGCTACGCTCTGCTCCTGTGACCCTCCTCGGCCGTCAGCATAACCTACTTGACTATCTCTTGACAGGATAATAGGAATATGCTCCCTATCAATTTCTGACAAAGTTTTCTCAGGGGTAAGGAAGCTTTCGTCTAGCTTACTAATACTATTTACTAAATTATCCATGCTCTTAGCTAGCTCCTCAGCGCCTACAAGTTTTATTTCACTTGGAACGCCGCTCACAGTTTTCTCATCTGCCGGCGTAGTTGTTTGCGTTGCTTTTCTTTGCTCCTCAATAGTTGCTATAGTAGCATCTGCTCTTTTTTGACTTTCGGCGACTTTAGCTTCAAGATACTTTTTTTCAGCCTCCTCTTCTTCAACAGTGACGGCTAAATGCGCGTCGCGCGCTTCTTGGTCTCGTGTTAGCTGCCTGCTTGCCTCTCTAATGCTCGCATTTAATGTATTGGCCTCACGACGTAAATTTCCATCATTACTCCAACGTTTTTGCATGTCGGCCAATTCTGCTTCTGCCCCAATTTTAGCACGGTCAGCAGCCCCCATACCAATTAATTCTCGCCTTCTCTCGGCATTGCCTGCGATGTCTTCACGCTCTGATGTAATTTCCGCCAGTCTCGCCCTTTGTGCATCAATAGCCTTGGTGCGCTTTGCTACGTGTTCCGCCCATTTTTCTGGATCATTTCTAGCGAACTCTTCAAAATGTGCATCTCTTATGGCTTTATCGCCTTTAAAAACCGATAGCTCCATTTCAGCACTTTCTTTAAATCGCTGGTGTACAACCTGCCTTGCGTCAGCACGCACATTTCCATCTCGATCAAAATTACTATCTTGGCTTAACAGCTCAGACATACGGGCTATAAGATCTAAATTAGCCGCAGATACATCACTGCCATCATCGAGATCATAAACAGCTCTAGCTAATGTTAAGTTTTCAGTGCGTCGCGTCTCATTAACTTCTTGCTGTCGAATTTGCTCTATTTGCTGTAAATCAGTTGTTAATTGACTTTCTCTAGATTCACCTGATCTAGCAATTTCACCACGACCTATACTTCTAAATTGCTGCACCAAAGCTTCTTCCGAGCTAGTATTTAAATTAAGCCCAAAAGCCTGACCCAGTCGTATTTCTCTTTGAGAAAATCCTTTAAAAGTTTCTAAAGCTTGGACGCGCTCTGTATGTGTCAATTGACTCATAGCTCCAATCACTTTAGTCTGTAATTCTTGAGGAATATGCGTTAATGCACTAGTCAACCCTGTAAGGGCTTCAAGATCGCCACCGCCTGTAGCTTCTTGCAGCATTTTAATAGCGGTAGCACGTGCCTGCGACGGCACTGCATTTAATAGTCTCGTAACGTTACGTGCTATCTCACCGTCTTTATCAGCTACGGCCAGTTTTGCTATTGTATTAATTAGTTCGTCCTGTCCGTCCGGGACTTGTGCCAGCATTTTCTCAGCTTGCTCTTCAGTAAGCCCCATATCACCCAGCATTTGCTGTACTTGTGCCTCAATGCCCGCTCTCGCTGTCTTTTGAACTGTGTCTGTAGACGCAATTTCAACTGACCAAGAACCCCAGCCCAATCTTTGCCCTTCACCGTCACCGTAAGCTGCTCGTTCCACATCACTTCCGTGCCGAGCTATCAGCCGATCTGTTGCAGCTTTAGCTTCTTCCTCGCTGCCTTCGCGCATTAACTTAAGATCAGCAAAACTCTCTCTCTTATCTGCAATAAAGCCCGTAACATCACCATCACCGGCTGCTCGCTGGACTTGCGCCAATGCATCCCATTGCTCTTTAAATTGCTGCGGGGTTAAATTAATTAAATACTTAAGCGCTTCTTCATTTAAAGCACCTTCGCCGCCCATTAAGCCAGCCTCTTGCAAGCTTGTAAACGCATTAATGGTTTTTTCATTAACGTTATTTAAGGCGCCCAGCATTGCACGCTGTTCTTCTCTAGTCGCATTAAACAGCGGGTTAAGCGCCGTTAATGTCCTTTCTACGTCTATATCTTGTAAAGCTGCGTGCATTTGCAGCATCGGATCATTATCAGTCCTTTGTCTTAATCGTTGCTCAACAAACCGCTGCTGTACTTCTACGTCCCTACCCATCATTTGAAAAATGGAAGAATCTGGCTTACGTGATAAGGCCGTAGCAGTTCTAACAGTTCCAGTCTCAAAACCGCCTTCTCTTGCCCACAAATTGTAATTAGTGACAAATGACCTGGTGTTATCCACTAATTGTTTTCGTTCCTCAGGAGAAAGAGACTTAGCGTCACGACCTACAAAATCCTCAAAACCCCAAGACTCTAGAATGCGCATCCCTTCAGGGCCCATACTATGTAGCTGAGATAAAATTCCAGTTTCCTCATCTAATAATAACTCTAAATTATTATTTGGATCCTCTGTTAACTCATGTAGCCCGCCATCTAGCCGCGTAAATATATCGTGCAGCTGCCTAGCTTTTTCTCTATTGTTTTCATCCGTGCTAGAGCCTAGTGTTCGTATAGTCTCATCAAATGTCTTTAATCTATCTTGATCACCTCGAAGTCTACTAAGCATTAGCTGCTCTCTTGTGTCCATAAGATTGCCTCTACGCGTAAATACGTCATCCATTCGAGCTTTATCAGAAAGAGTGTGGATTAAATCTATTGCTCCGTCGGTATTATACGTAGCTATACGCACTCCGCGCCTGTCCTGAGATATTTGATCATAGCCCGGTACCATAGCTAAGTCAGCTTGGCGTACAATCTCCCCATTCAGCATCCTCTGCAATAAACTACGTGCAGCGGGCCTATTTTCTAATCGCGCTAAAACTTCATCCTGCCTACCTTCATTAAGAGCAGTAATATCTTGCTGAGTTAAATCACCAGCTCGAAGCATTGTCCCAAGCACATTAGCCATGTCCGAATCTAAGTGCTGTAAGGACGTAGCTAAACTAACGCCATATATCTCAGCTAAATCTGCCTGCCCTAGTACATTACTTTGAGTAATCCAGCTAGCTCCTTGATGTGTTAACCCTACAAGCTGTTTTACTGTATCTAGTTGAATCTTTCCTTCAAACCTCTCTAAACCCGTCCCCTGTAATCCCGCTGACACTCTTTGAGCTAACATAAAACGATCTCGCTCATCCATGCCTTGTGTATGATCAGTTAACAGCGATAAATACTGAGCAACATCTTCCATTGTTCGAGTGCGCAAGTTAATATTAGCTTGAGCGCCTTTACCGCCAAAAAACGTCTCCATATATTGCTGCATCCCTTGAGAGGTTAGCATATCAGCTGGCGCACCAAGTCTTTGTAATTTAGACATAATCGGGCGCTCTAGCTCATCCATTCGCTGAATTAGTGCTGTTGTTCTTGCTACATTTGCTCCACCAAGCATTTCTTCATCCATTAGGTTTTTAAGTAGCTCAGCATGATCACTTCCGTTACTTACTATTTTCTTTTGCTCAGCTAGCTGCTCACGATTTAGCTTAGCTATTTCATCTAACTTACTCGCCAATAAAGATTCTCTTTCATCTTCTGAGTCAGCTTGTGCAATTAACGCATCAAAACTACTAGTTAAGTCTTGCTGCCGTTTTGCAAAGTCATCTAAGGTAGTAGCTAACTCAGTAAACAGTTGATCAAAATCACCGTCTCTATCGTGGGCTACGCCAGCATCAGCTAGTCGTTCCATTAATGCGTCGCTGAGAAGCAATCTACCATCGTCATCGCGCCTAAACTGAAGATTTCCCTCCGCATCTCGCTCTTGTGTAAAATGTCGCGCAAGCCCGCCCTGTGCAGCGCTTGCCATAGCCATACGCATTCTCTGTACTTCGCCTGAATCAGAATCAGCTAGCTGTATATCCTGCGCATTAATTATGCGACCATCTTCATCTCGTATAATTCCAAAAGCAGCATCGGTTAGCTGGGCAGCTTGTGTAATTTCCGCCGTATCTCTATGATCAAATAACCCCGTGTGTCTAAGTGCGTGCGTAATCTGAGAAACTCTTGCAAAATTAGGCGTTTCTAAGCCCATATCCCGCATATTCGCCATACTAGATTGAAATTGATTAGCGAAGGCAGTTGTATACGCCTGGTTCATTCCTAGCTGATTACCCTGCGCATCCCGCTGCCCAGCTACGACGTTTTCCATAAGGTTTCTTAGCGCAATACGCGGATTACCCTCTGGCCCAGAAAGAGCATGTAAAACATGCTCAGGTAAGATGCCGCCTAACATTGGCTCAATAGCATTAGCTACGCTCTCAATAGTTCCAGTTACTTGAGAGCTAATACCAAGATTTTGCTGAAGAAAGTTTGTAAAGGCCTCAAAGGGCCTCAGGTTAGCTCGATTAATACCTCCTTGTGTAGCTTCCTGTATTGCGGTCAATCGCGCAAAATCGCCACGATCCAACATGCCACGATTGGCAAAGAAAGCTTGCTCTGGGTTATCCGACCCCAGATTAGACATCCATGTAAAAATTTGTGTCAATATATCGGTATTGGGCAGCCGATACATGACATTGTTGCTCATCTGAACCATAGGTTACTTCATAAATAAATAGTCAAACACTTCACGCATATCAGAAAACTCTGATGAAGCAGCTGGAACTGCTACACCGTCTTTTGTTCTTTTTACTGGCTTACCCGCAAATACTCCAAAAACTTGCTGATATTGTGCATAGAAGTCTTTATTATGTTTATCTATGCTGCTTTGCTCATAGCGACCGCTACCTACGGTAATTAAATAAATTGCGTTATATGCAAAATTTAATAAAGCTAAATCTTTTTCAACTTTTTCAGCATAAAATTTAGTGCCAAGCCTTACTCTAATTTTAGCCGCCGCCTCAGGACTTAAAAGGTCTTTTTTACTAATAAAGCCGGCCGATACAGCATTAAATATGTTGCGAGCATATTTAATTATTGCTGTATCGGCTTCCAAAAATCCGCATCTAACCCTAATGCCACTAACCTCTTATGCCTAAACTGCATTTTTGTTGTCTCGGAGCACAATAGCTTAAGCAATTCTGCATTTTCAACCGCCTCCACTAGCGCTTGACAACGAGCAACCACAAGATCTACGGCCTCATCGACCGTACCATTTAAATTTAAAGGACTGTAACTATACTGCCGTTTGCCAATATCTAAATTTATAATTGAAAAAGCTAAATACGCCCTCAAATAGAAATCAAACTTCTCTTTTGTCGATAACTCCGGTCTAAGACTTACTTTATCAATTACAGCCTCTAAATAGTCAGCTTCAGCCGTATTCAACGCCCTAACCTTTAATTTAACGGCATCATTAAATAAATAAATGGTTTCCTCATACGGCTGTCCGTGAATAACAGAATAAAGGAATTGCTTTTTGTGCTCAGCCGTGACCTCAGCTGGATCCACACTTAATGGAATATTACAATGAGGACAATTTCCAAATTTAGCAAAAGGCGCTAATTCCGAAGGAGGCGCACTAGGCGGCTCTCCAGCGCTCGCAATAACCGGCTGCGACTTAGCGGTCACCTGAGGCGCAACGGCCGCCACAGTCGCTGTTTCAGCTCCTGTGGTGTGCTCTATCTTCACCGCGTTTTCAGCTTCATTTTTGATAGCTTGGGGAGCATTAGCTGCGTGCAATTTTTGCCCTACGTGCTTAAATAACTCAGCTGGCGAATCAAAACTCATCGTAGGCTCATTTTCACGCCGCTGCGCTTCTTGATTAGCTTCATATTTTAATTTTTGCTCACCTAAAAACGAAGCTAATAACTTACGGTCTTCAACAGATAATTCAGCTAGGCTATTAATTTTCTTAACCGGAATAGCCTCCATGTCAATTTCCTTAGTTGCAATATTAGCAAGGATTTCTTTTTGTATTTCCTCGATAACTTTGCCATAATTATCGTTCAAAACAAGCTTGGAAGTATCTAGCTTTTGAACTAATTCTCTTACATCATCAGAGAACGTCTCTACAGCATATACGCCCGATTGAATAATTCCAGTACCAGAATAAGTAAAACCTTCGGGCTCTTCAACGGCAGCAGCTGGCGGCAAGGTAGCTGGCAATTCAACGGGCTGTGGCTTGTTTTTTTGATGTAAAAGCATAATTAAATTATTAAAACGTTTTTATTTAGTATAATAAAAAGCCACTATTTAGCTAATTACGGTAGCCGAGAAGACTTCTACCGGTTCTTTTAGCTCCGGCGTCTCATAATTCTCCACCTCGTTCTGATTATCAATAGCGTATTCATCCTCTGGCGTATTTTCTTTAATATCTTTATCGTTGTTGCCGTCAGGGTCATTTGGATCAAGCTCATACCCTTTATTTTTGACATCCGCATATACACTCTTAGGCACTACGCAACAAGCTTGATCCCAGCGAGTCTTACCTGGCCACGCACTTTCAGCTTCATTATTGGGCACTTTACTCCTAAACTTCTCGTGAAACTGTTTTAATTTAAACTCATCTATCTTACCGCCAAACTCCTCAATATATTGAGGCATTACAAAGACATACTCTTCCGTGCCGTATTGGTCTTGATCCCTACTTTTAAAGGCCTTATATTGAAACGTCGTCTCGTGCCCAACTTCTTGCATCTGATATAGTGGCTGCACTTTTGGATGCAATAAATCCGAATTAAATAACTGCCTATCAGCATTAGCTGCAATATTGGCGGTAATTGATGCCTTAGCTGCCCTGCAGCAAGCTTGTCCCGCAAAACAAGGTAAAAAACTAAAACCACCCGTAGCGCAGCCGCTTCCTTGAATACAAATGTTTCCGCAGCCAGTTATTCCTCCTTCATATTTAATCCCTTGTTTTACATCTATAGATTTGTGTACTATAAAATCATCCTTAATGTGTGTCTTTTTAAGGTTGGTAATGCGACCACCTTCTTTATTGGCCTCAACAACCACACCACTCGTCGCTGCCTGCGACTGCTTAGAGTGCGGCCCAGTAATAAGCAGTGATTCCATCATCGCCTTTATTTCATACGTCTGCCCAGCCCAACACCAACAGCTTGTGCCGTAATCATAAAAACCTTCGTCTAAGCACTTTGTATAAATATCCTTGGTGTAATGAATAGTAGAAGTATCTTTTGCAACTAAATAAAGTCCATCTTTTTTAATGTCTTCGCCAAATTCCTCCTTCTCAACATACGCATCAAATTTCTGCATACCCCTATTCTCAATAAGTGTACGACCAGAACTGCTGACAGCACCTACAATTTCCATATTATGATAGGCAGCTAACCTCATGTCATTTTGAACTGCAGTCAAATCCATCGATTTATTAGCAGTAATAACAGTATCGTCACCAGACATACTAACAACTCGTCGCTGAGCCTTGAAAGTAATATCGCCAATAGAGTCTATTTCAATCCCATTAACACCTGTTCTTATTTCATTACCGTACGCATCCCTAATTAAAAAACCCCCGTCCTGCGTAGCATAAATACCTGATTTACGAATCGTATAGTCTACGTCTTTCCAAAAAATCTCCGCATTAGCTGTCGTAGTATTAAGCTTAGGCATAAGCTGCTTATTTTTTAGCTGCTGTGCGTAAGGTTTTAACTGGTCAATAGTTAGCTGCGGCTCAACTCTTTGATAGTCTTTCTTATGGTGTGCAAACGCATACAAACTTTTATATTTTTCCCTAATATAATAATCATCTACGCCCACTGCTCGGACAAGCGGATCAGTAATAGGGTCGTTTGCATTTTGCACTTTTAATGTTTCAGTTTTATCTCCCTCTTTACCGGTATATTCATAGCCGTTATCGCCGCTATCACCTTCATCCTCAAACTGCTCACAGCAGTTCTGATAACACGGTACAACAATTGTTCGCTCAAGAGAGAACCCGCCAGCAGCTTGTAGAGAAAAGGCACCACTTACATTTAATGACTGCCTATAGAGCTGAGAGGTTTCTCGTTCTCGATGCATTTCATATAGCTCATTTGGCTGTTTAGGGTATGATCTTACAGAAGTCATACCGCCATGCCCTAACCACCCGCCAAACTGTTCAAACCTGAAGAACGGAGATAGCTTTTCTTTAATATCGTCACCTTCGCCACATTCAGCTGCCGTATAGAGTTTTTGCGTATCCATCGTTCTATCGGTATCTACGCTAATCCACTCTTCCCCCTTTCGTCCAGGCTTTCTAAGAACACCTAATCCTTCCCAGTCATATAATGCTTGCCCGCCGTAGTTTAATGTTTCTCCGCAAGCAGTGTATTTATTGAAATGCCCGGCTGGTGTCCAAACTTGCCAGTTTTTAGCTACTTGGCGCATCAACTCATCAATTAGATTTTGCCAGATACCGCAGCCGTTAGATACTTTTAAGACCTGCTGCCACATATTCATGTGAATTAACCCGCCAGTAAAATTACTATAAGTAAGGTCACCTAAACCGGTAGAATCAATAGGTCTTGCGTCTCCATAATGCCTGAACGGAAATTCTAAGGTATAGGTCTTTGGGTAATCATCTTTTCGTACGCCAATTCTCGCCCATAAATGATTAATATTGGCATACCGAGGCTTAGCTGAGAAGAGTCTCGCGCGAGAAGCTAAATCAGGAATAGTTCCTAAAATAATCCCCATTCCACCAGGAGCTTGATTTAAATAGTAGACGACTACTCGCGCATTAGGCGGATAAGGAGCTGCCTTACTTGTTGAGAACGGTAGCCCTCTACCCGTATTGTCTGTACAGATTGTTTCTCCCGTATGGTTATCTAATAAAACAATATATTGACCGCTATAAACATTTGCATATTTAACAGTACCAGTACAAAGACTAGCCAGCGCATTAGTATTATTTTGATCGCTATCTGGCATAATCAGCTCCGTACCTCCTTGTAAAAGTCGTTGCGACGCCGAAGCGTTCTCGTTAGTGCGCATCAGTGCGGCAAGAACGTTTGATACAACTGTTTGCTGATTATAGTTTTGGTTATTAGCTGGGCGCGTGTTACCATTATGACGTGTTTGCATATTAAAATTATAGTCGGTACGTAAAAAAAGGCTAATGCAATATACATTAGCCTTTTTATTCTACTAAATAGGGCGATTAGGTTCGCGCTGCCGCTGCCAAACTTGTGCCGAATCCTGAGGGCCCAGCTGCCTGACCTGCCGTATCTACCGCTCTCATGAGGCCACTTGTTTGGCCCTGGAATGCCGGATCATTGGTTAATGTTTGTCCGTGTGCATCAAGCGCAACAAATTCCATCATAAGCTGCGAAGTCATAACAAGGTTCTCAATATTTTGTGCAATCTGTACCTGACTAACCAAACACCCTTTTAGCGTCAGTTCGGGCAGATTCGCGCCCATGTCATTTTTGTCCTCCATTAACTGAGCACGAGTGACTGTATTAGTAGTTTGCGTTGCTTGACCACTATTTTCTAAGCCACAAATACCGCTATTCAAGCCGCTAATTTGGATATGATTCCGTTGCGTATTACATGCGTTACCGTATTCCCGACAGAAACGATAGTATCCTAGCGCACCAGTTAAAGCTGAATTAAAGACAGCTGACCCAGTTGGCGGCGCGATGACAGTAAACACGTCGCTAGTATTTAACCCTCGTAGTTTAGTTACTGTTTGCTGGTATTGAACCTGGTAATTTTGAATGATCATTCCAGCATAGGAACGACCATCTTTAAATGCCATGACTGCCTTACCATTAAACTTTAAACCGCCAACTATAGTTGGGTAATTTTCATGACTATTACCGAAGAGGTCAACCTGGGCGGTAGCGTTATCGAAAAACCCATCGGTAGAAGTCGAAATTTGATTTAGATCCTGAGACATATTATCTATTTATAACGTAAAGTTATTTTGTTAAAGTTAAAATTAAAGGTTTGACCGCCAAGTCATTAAGCAGAGCCGAGGTTAACACCAATTGCAGAGTTATCTGAGATAACTTGCAAATGTAGTTCAATTCGGTTAGCCATAAGTGGCAATTCAAGCAACACGTCCACGTTAATTACATCACGGAAGACCGGGTCAATACTAACGCTACGAATGTTATATCCTACAACTTGCCCGCTGCGTCCGCCTTCTCGGAACCGCAACATAAGTGCATCACTTGTCTTTTGAATAGTGTCGAAAACAGCCGTCAAACCTTCAACAGTTGCCGTCAGTCTTCCCCTCAGCTGCATCAACGCAGCCGTGTAGTAATTACTGACACTATCAAAGTTACGCGTTGTCATTTCTTCACGCTCGTGAAGAATATCAAAGGTACCAGTTGTAATTGTATGTCGAATAAAGATGTTTTCATCATGATCTTTAGTCAGCATCGTAATACCTGCCTGAGCTAGCGCGTTCAAATTTTGCTCAGAAAGCTCTTCCATCCCAGAAACATCGGCAACTCCTCGTAGCGAAAACAATGTTGATGCCTGGTTAGGTGGAAGCCCCATTGTTCGTGCGGCAATCATTACTGCGCCAATGTAGCCAGGTAATGCCCTATAGCCATCAGCTGCAACTGTGAACGGATGTACTGCAATAACTCGACGATTATCCCAGGTATTCAAAGCGGTTACGTTCTCATTAAAATTCTGAGTCGTAATTGGCCGCCAAATTTCATATCGCTGTGGAACATCAATAGAGTTGTTGAACGGACGATCAAGCACCAACATGTTACCGTTGACTACTCTAGCTACCGTTCGAGATGAATATCTTAAATCACCATTGGCGTCAGTATAAAATTCAATTCTAAATTCGTCACCAGGTCGAACGCCAGCTGCTACAAAATCACTATGCTCCGAAAGAACAGTGTTAAAGTCAACCACTTGCGTATCTGGATTATCAATTACCGTGCCCCACGTTGGTCTAGCTGGATCCCACACAACAACTGGAACTTGAACATCAAGCGGCTGATAAAGCCAAGCTTGTTTTCGTCGATTAATTTCATCAGAACTTTCGCCTAAGACAAAATTAACAGTGAGTCGTTGGATTATAGGATCAGTGGTAAGCGGTACGATTGCATATGCGTCTCGATTTTTACTCACCCGATTAAAGGCAGCTGTCCAAGAATCCACATCAGCAGGATTATGTACAACACCATAAATAACTGGCCGACCAGCGCTGTTTTGTAACGCCTTAAATATGGCATACTTCAGCGGGTTAGCTGGGTGTGTTTGTCCAGGGAACACCGACTCAAGATCCAAACCATTTTCAATAGTTCCTGCGCCCGCACTTACGCCTACTGCGGTATTCCAAATACGGCTCTCGATATAAACATCAGCTTTGACTATCGGCAAGGATTTAATACCGAATTCAAAATCAAGCGAGGAAATAAATGCCTCTAGAGTCACATTGTTTTGATTTTGACCCCAGAAAGCTGCGCCGACTGAAAGGTTCCGCAATACTTGAAGCGTAGCAGAGGTAGGTGCTGCTGTAAATGCTGGAATATTTTGTTGTAAAGTAATTTTTCGTACTGTTGATACTGCTACGGCCGTAGTTGTGTAGAAGAAAGACTCTCCTTGAATCATTCCAGCGCCGCCAGTAACAGAGAATGTTAGGCCTTGAGTTCCAAGCGCATAGGTTGCACCCTGTACGACCTCAAATTCAGCTGCTGTATCAAGACCGGAGGCTGTTCGCACTCGAACAACAGGTCTTACGCCAGTACCGTCTAACCTGCCGGTCCGCTGAACGTCAACAATGTAAGTAACATCTTCGAGTCCTCGAAACTGACCGTTTGCAACAATTGTTGGTCGAGTGTATGGGAACAACATAGAAATTGTCCACACTTGCGCCTGCGTAAAGACTGCACTGCCTAGCCCTGTAAACGTCAATTCCAGCCCTAATACTGGATCATTTCCGCCACTTGTTACGGCCTTACCAGTAGCATCGAGCGTAAACTCGACTGCCTCACCACCATCGCCGGTTAAGAAGAAAATCGCATCTGCGCGTTCTCCGCCCTGCACTACATTAACGACATATTGTTTATCAAATCTGTTTGTAGGTACAACATAGTCACTACCGCTAACTGCTGGCGTAATATTTACACCGGAATTTTCTGCGCTTGAATTGCGACTGACAGTCGCCGTAGTAGTAGCAATTGTTGCCCTATTACCCGACGCACCAGCTACAGGCTCGTTAGTTGTAACATGTCCATCAAGAACTGGCTCGATAGCGTGAATAGCGCTAAAGAATTGCTCTCCTTCGATAACCATGCCAACTACGTCGCCAATGCGAACGCCCCTAACAGCGCCCGTACTCTCAACAATTACTTCCGCAATATCGGTTACATCAACAGTAATTTGATTTAAACTGTTCGGAATAATCGTAACAGGGACATTGTCTTCATAGCGAAGTAACGCATTGCGGAAAAATACTTTTGTGAAGTCGAGGTCAACATTTGCGTCACCTATTCCTCTCTCCCAGTCAAAAACTGGGCGAGTACCTGTTAAATATTCCCCAACATAAGCCCTTGCGCGTTCTGCAGGAGGAGCATCATAGAGGCGAAGTGTTGCACTACCACCAACTACGGCAATGTCCTGATCAGGAATAAAAGTAAGAGCGTTTTGCTGAATTGTTTGATAAACTGCAATTCCCGGTGCTTTGTAGCGTGCCATAGTATTTATTTATCTTTGTAAGATTTGTTATTGGTTTATCGTATAATCAATGTCGATTAAACTAGTTTTTGGTTCCCATTTACCGTCAAAGTCTTTAACTGTAATTAACGGCCTAATGTGTCTTATTTTTGGAGCTGACTCAGCTAGCGACCAGCGATTATGATGAACATATCTAACTTTTACTATTACTGAATAAGTCTCATTATCCTCCATAATTAATCGCGGCTCTGACAACCCAACAACTTGGATGTCATTCATGCAAATTTGCATAGCTAGAAGCTGCCCATATATCTCAAAAAAAGTCGCAACCTCATGAGCTAATATCTCAACCGTTGCATAGGACTTTGCCAAACAATTAAATGTGTGGTGGCCTATCCACTTATCAATTTTATCACCGTATATTGGGTCACCCAGGCCATCTCTATCATACTGCCCAATCTTTTCCCTAGTCCAATCTTTTCTATCTATCAGAATCGCTGGCCTGAAGTTGGATTGAAGAGGCTTAGGCTTAAGCGTAAGATCAATATAGATTTTAGTATCAGTAGTTCCTTGAGGAACATCATCAGCTGCCCAAAGGACATCTTTTAAAGCGTCGTCAAAAATGCCCGCAGGATTAAAAAAATGCTGCCTTAATACGGACACAAAGAAACCGTTTAATAATAAGGGGCCTTTGAACCCTTAATTCGCTATATTTATTTCCTTAATTGTCGACATATTATCCTTCGTTAATTAAATAAAGCAGCTGCCGTAAAATATCATCATCTAGCTGGTCAATCGCCGGCACATAGGTTTCAATAGTTTGCGAGTTATTTGCACTGCTTGTACTGTCATATCCATCATACGCACAACAAGGCGGACAGGTACCTTCATATACTGGGGCAGGGTTTGTGCCTAAATATATGGCAGTTACGAGCTGCCCTCCAATATAAATACATGGAACCGGTGCATTTCCAACAAATATCGGCATAACATTTAATCATATTACTTTACGCTTAAAGTGGAAAACCGTAATTTGTAAGTAACGTTTGAACCGTAGCTAACGGAATGGGTTGCGGGATGCCAGCTGCGGCCAAAGTTGCCCAGCCTATGGCTGAAGTAGATGTTGAGCAAAGTATCATACCTGCCGCAGTTGGAGCTGCCAACCAGGCAGTAGTATTTGCCCCTGAGCGCCAGAAAATACCTCCAGCTGCTCCACCGGTTGACCAGGCAACATCAGTTGCCGCAGTAGCGGTGCTACCTGAAGTAAGAACCTGCCCTCCAGCTACGTTAGCTAACCACCCTAAAGCTGTTGCGGACGTAGCTCGCCAAAGCGCCCCCACTGTTGGTGCGGCTGACCACGTATTAGCTGAAGTCGCCGCCGCACCAGTTACCAGCATCCGCCCAGCAGCACCTGGGTGCGCTGGAATTAAATTAGTATGTACGTTTACAGTACGAGTATCAGCTGCCCCGGTAACATCTATACGGTTAGCAGTACCTAGAACATCCGTCAATGTTCCTTGAGGTATCGATGGCATTTCCGACACAGACCAAGCCGTTTCACTAGCTCCCCGTGAAAGAACGTAGCTAGTGTTGTTGTTAGTAGTCTGTCCGCTAGCGATTAAACGCATTACATTCGCGGCAGTTAAAGCCGTTGGCACCGCTGCGCCAGTAGTTGCGTTTCCAATAATCGTCCAAGCTGCAATGGCAGATAATCCGACAGTTGGCGTAGTCGTTGCTGTCCCGCCAATAGTGATAAGGCCATTAGTTGTTGCGCCTACACTAGTTACTGTCCCTTCGTTAGCTGTTGCGCCGTCTGCGATGTTAAGAATCGTTCGAGCAGCTGCCGGCGTTAAATCCTGAGGCGGCCCCGCCGTACTTTGCGATCGACCCATAATACGACCACCACCAACAACGTTAGTTGAGGCCATATTAGCCATTTTTACCAACGTAACCTGACTATTCTGTATATGCGCCGTTCTAACCGCATCTGCAATTAAAAGACCGCTAAATACATTACCCGTTAATGCAATAGTTACTCCGCCAGCTGTGCCTGCCGCTGCGACAGAACCAACATACACGTCAACAAGGTCTCCAACATCTACCCTAAAGGAAGTACCGTCTTGACGAGTAAATACAACTTCTTTTGTGACTGCGTCGTAAGTTACATTACTAATAAGCGTGGATACAGACGGAATATTAATATTAATATTCGCCCCGCCTTGCTGAGTAATTATTAAATCACCGGTGGCAGGATTCCAAGTGGCATTACGCAGCTGATTGTCAGCTAGATTTATAGTACGATTAAAAGCTGTCCCGCCAATCGTGAGTGTGTCGGAGGTAATGCCAGTGGGCGTTGCTCCTAGCTCAAGAATAGCCTCAAGAGCCTCGATAGTTGCAAAGGTATTATTAATCTGCGTAGCAGTTAAATAATTACCAAACCTGGCGCTAATTGACTTTAAAATTTGGTCAAGGCCGTCAAAATTCAAATAATCACTCATAGCTTAATTTTACCTTTATTATTGAGTGCAAATGTACACTGTCCTAGAATCTCGGCTTCCTATCGGCGGCGCCTGCGCCATAGATCCCACCCAAAACCTTATATGCTGAATGTGCGCGTCCGTAGGCGCTGTTGTTGCATTTGCTCGATTTGCGCCACCAAATTGTGTTGTTACACTGTCATCTATCCGCTGCCACTGCGAAAATGCAGCTGCTCCGTTGAAATGCCGCACCCAAGTTTCTACGGGCATTATCCTAGCTGTCGAGAATGCCGTCGTAACTCTATCTCGTCGCCGCAATATTTGCGTACCGTGAGTTTCACCAGTATATTTAATTACAGTTAAATGGCAGCCATTATTCCAGTCAGCTAATGCGGTTGTTGGAAAGCCCACAGGCGTTCCCGTAATATTTACGAAAGTCCACTCACCGTGCCTACGATAATTATTCAGATTAGGGCCAGCAATTTCCGCTAGTTGCTCGTATGCAACAGCTGCAGCGCGTAACTGAGGACTTGTACTTAAATTTCCTGTTGCTCCATCACCGTAATTACTGCTTAATCTAACATGTCCCGCAAGTAAGCTAGTGGCTAGTCCATGAGTATTTGTAACTGCTGTTACACCTGGATTCCACGCATGATTCATTGGCGCAGCATTAAGCGCATCCCGTAACCGCGTCTGCATATCTGCGGTAAACACAGTATCTGTACCAATGGCAGCGGCAGTAGCCATGTTTGCTAATAGCCTACGCGCCTGCGCTGTCGTAAGTACAGCAGCTGCGTCCATACGAGGATACCGAGTATCATGATTATGGTCAGAAGCAGCAGCGCCCAAATCAGCTAATGACGGACGAGCGTGTACGTGATCTCTTCGTGCCGGAACTGTTTGTGTGCCCGCTGCAGCCGCCGCCCCTAGCGCAGCTGGCGCGACACTATCAAACAACAGTGCGTGCCTATGATCACTTAAAGCAAGCGTAACAGCTGTTCCTTGATGATTTGTATTATTTGCCGCAGTAGCTTGCCCAACATTAACTGGCGCAGCTACCGAATAACCATGCGAGTGATCTCTTCTAGCCGGAAATTGAGCGACCCCTTCTGAAAAGCCTTCACTAGGTAACGGGCCGCCTAACGTAACAGATGGCCCAGCTGGCCCAAAATTAATGCCGTGTGTGTGATCAGCTCTTGCAGCGGTTAAGCTTACGCCTAATACTGAAGTGCCGGTAATTGTAGTAAGCGGCGGTGCGGAAGTAGCTAGCTCTAAGCTCTCTCCGCCCCCTAGCGCAATTTCCCAAGGCCCCCATTCCGTAGCTGAAGTTGATATTCGTTTCCAAAATGTAAATGTTCCTTGTTTCCAAAGTATTTGCGTAATATGCGTAGCACCAGAAAACCTAAGAACTTTTAAATAACAAGCATTAACAGGTTCTTCAATAGCTGTAGCTGCGCCCGTCAAGCCGTAATCATCCGGGAACTGGTCAGCATTGGCGTTATTTACTAAAGACCACACCCATTCTCCAGACGACCTGAACGTATTTAATGCAACTGAAACCGGCCCGACAACGTGACAGTATGAGACAGCTCCTGAACTCCTAGCGGTATTATCGACAATAGACGCTCCAGTTGCTGTACCTGTACTACTTAAAATTACACCGCCGCGACTGCTTACAGTAGCAGTATGCACCGGGTGTACATGATCTCGCCTAGCTGCAATATTTGCAACTCCTGGGTTTACTGTGCCAGTAGAGAGCGGATTTGTAAAATCAAATATTGGATGTGTGTGATCTGCCCTAGCTGCACAATTATTGTTACCTAGCCCTGAGAAACCACCATCAAAAATAGTATTACCCCAAAGACGACCAGTTGAACTAACTTTTATATTAGACCCATGAAAAGGTGCAGTAGATAAAGCTGCGACTACACTTAAATGATCTATCCAACATCCAGCCCTAAAAGTAGATGATGCGTTAGCTAATCTAACTGTTGACCAAGTTTCTCCGCCATTGTCAGAAATTAGCTGAAGTCCCGTAGCGTTTGAGCCTGAAGAAAAGGCAATAAATAAATCTAATTCTTCAACCCTTATTACTCGTTGTAAGGTAAAGTTATTGGCGGCAAGAATCGAAGGCCCGTAACGTATAGTCCAGGTTACGCCGTTATCATCACTGGTTCTTATATCTGACGTGCCTACAGCTACCCAGCGGCCATTTGGCCCGCCATAATTCGGTGTCCACGCTAGACCAGTAGTAGGGTTTACTAAAGTAGCAGCAGTTGACCAACTGGCACCCAATTGTTGTCTTCTCCGACAGCCAGTATTTGCACCAGCTGTCATAATCCAGTCATCATTTAACCAAATAACATTATTAGCTGCTTGATTAGTTGCAACTCCGTTTGTCCATACTGCACCAGTAGAACTCATCATATTAAACGGAGTAGTCGTACCAACAGCAATAAACATCTTTTCAATGTGATTCCAGATAACATCAGTCCATGTTCTAGCTGTAGTGTCAGGAAAAGTAGCTGGTGTCCAGACAATTCCGTCCTCAGACCAAGAAGCGCCAGAGCCGGCAGCTGAAGTTCTGCCGCCTACTGCAACAAAACGCTCTAATTCGGGCGACCAGCAGACGCTATTCCAGATAAACTGGCCTATTGTAGTTCTATTCCAAGTAATTAGGTCATCACTCCAAAGAGCGAGGCCGTCATTTAATACACCGCCAACAATAACAGCTCTTTTTAATGTTGGAGAATAAGCTATTCTATTTGTAACGGGCGTAGCTGGAATGCCGGTAACTGGCGAAGGTACAGCAGGTACAAGATTATCACAAAATTTAAGACGATTTAAATCTAATCGTTTTAAAATTTCTTCAAGACCAATTACATCTAAATATTCCGGAAGAGGTGTACTCATGCACTTTATTTTACCGCGCAAAGCTCCTTGCGCAGAATTAAACCGAAATATTATTCTTCAGCGGCCTCTTTAGCCTTCTTAGCTGCTTTAATTTTAGATCCCTTTGGTGCCGGAAGATCACGAAGCTTACAATAGTCAGTGATTAGCCCAAGAAATGGCTGCTCTTCTGGGAAAAGAGCTACGACCGTAATCAAGTCATTGGCATCCGGGCCAACATAGCTTTCAATAACTATTTCATCCTCTGGTAAGAATAAAATCGCTTTTAACGTACGCATATTAAGCGTAGCGCTATCCGCCTCTTGATCATAGCCTTTTTGTACTGCGTATTCTTGAGTGCAATCATCAACTCGTAATACAAATTCAATTTTATATTTCATTTTATTTAGTTCATTGAGTAACGATAAATTAACTCCAACACAGTATTTTCATCCTTGATGAATGGCTCACTGAAGTTAGCTCCAGAAATTACACCTGTGCCTTGGAAATAATACATTGTGGTAGTATTCACCCGATTATATAGTACGCCCGCATCAGTCATTACAGGCGCATTAAAATTACCGTCAGTTCGACAAAGATAATGCCTCAACCCTTGCAACTGCATTGTATCATCTACAATAACGCCAGGATGATAATTAGCATCACTAACAGGTGCCAGAGTATTATCGCCTAATACTAGCTGCCTATAAGGAAAATAATACCGCTGAGCTTCAACGTGGAAATAACCAGTTACTTGCCTGGCCGCCGTAACGGCATCATCTGCACCAATTACATATTGCGAAACAGCAAAATTTTGAATTGGCCCTACAGTAGCTGAATCAATGCCCCCTTGGAAATTGGTAATAACAGCTCGCTGAATTTGTACCTGTCCGTTTGAAATGTTCATTGGTACGAATACTTCAAAAGCGTTCATGTCAGGGCGCGCAACAAGTATTGGTCGCACTATTCGCGCTGTATTTAAATCTGTCCCAGGGAACGCTACATCAAGAAAACTCGTATTTGTTACTTGAGTAAAGTTACTACAACCAGTTAGTCGAATAACTACCGATCCCGCAGTGCTAGATTGCGTAGTAGCTTTAACAACCGTATTTCCAATCACTAATCCGCCAGTTAACGCTACGTTAGCAATGTTAGTGTTAAGCTCAGCAGAGGTGAATTGCACCATTTGTTTAGACCGGAGATCAAAAGAAAATTGATTTGCAGCTGAAACAGTTTTCCAAACAATGGAGCGATCTTCTCTGTGCTCTAAAAAATAATTAGTAGTACCAACTGTGCTGGTAGTAGGTGCGTATTCTCCTAAAAGAATACCTGTATGCGCCGAAGGATTAGCCCAATCCCTACCAAAACATAATCCAGTTATAGTAGCCGCACCGATATTTTTAACATAGCGCACCTCAAAAAATGGATCAGCTGCATTGTAGCTATATCGAGAACGATTATCTACCGAAATGAGTGTGTTTGCGTCTTCAACTAGCTGGTTATTTACATTGCGGTACACAACGTTAGCGGCTAGTTCGTTTTGGCGCGCAGTCACAAAAGGAGGGATTACATCATTGCTGCCGACAGTAATGTTGGCTCCCATAACATAAATTCCCCAGTTGCCAGTGCCGATAAGCGCAGCGTATTGTCCAGTTGCTGGACGAGAATCACTTCTCAGCGCTGTTGCGGGGTTGCCCGCCATTTTAGCCCCCATTAAGGCCCGCAACTTCCAAATATTTGTAATATTGTTTTGAGTCCACGGACTTTCTTTAATAATTCTCCCAGTAGGGTTACGAGGATCATCTCCTACTACTTTTTCCCTAAGGATTGCCTTAAAATGTCCGCCAAGTTGTATTTTTTCCACTGTATTTTCTCCTAGTAGTTATATTTATTATAAATTAAGGCAATTAGCCTACCTCGCCTCCGCCTCCACCCGGCGAATAATAAGGACAATCTATGCCGTATAAATAGCACAATAATTCCCGATGATGTACGCAAGTATTTGAATTTGCCGTACACTCTGAATGATCTGCAATAAACGGACAATCTCGCCCATGTACCATACACATTGCGCTGTTTTTATATAGCTGCTCACAAGTAAGCGGGTCTTGACTGCACTCTAGCTCTAATTGTTCTCGGCTTACAGCCCTATCAGTTAAGTCAAATGACTCAACTAATGTTAAACGTCTCAGACTATTATCCGGCTTAAACTTACAGGTTAAGAAGATACCGCTTAAAGTTTCATTAATAGTTAGCGTTGCAGAAATACCCGCATCTGACTGCGGCAACGCAATATCAGGTAAATCGCTAGTCGGATTAAATCTTTGCGCCTGGGTAGCGTCAGTAAACGTGATTGTATCAACAAGCTCTAAACGAACTAAGCTACGCTCTGCCCTTGGCTCCTTGCGTAAAACTCTAGCTACTGTTGACGTAAAGTAAAATTTAGCCTCAGTAACTGTGGCCGGGCGAATTTCTTCCGGCGGCGTATAAAGTATATTTTTTTCAAACTCTTGCGCCGTTATACTGGCAGAAAGAGCTAGGCTGCTGCGGATTTCCAGTCTTTGATAGCTTTTATCGCCTTTAGGTTCTCTTAGTGGAACGCGACGAGCTAATCCCCGGAACTCTATTACTTCATGAATTCGTGGCAAATAGTCATCGCCGCCACCAATCATTGCAATCTTCTGCATAATGAGCATAATTGAGTCTTGACTCGTTGCACCTATGCCGTGATCAAGAAGATTACGCACCCCAACAGTCTTAGCAGCTCGAAGCTCAGCTTGATACTGCTTAACTAAAATAATCTGAGATTCTAGTTGCTGTTGAATATTCATTTAGTTTAGTGTGAAAATAATACGGCAGGATTAGCAGCGATACCTTGCCAGCTGATATTAGTGCCTAGCGCAGATGCTGGCTGACTTAAAAACTGATTAACAGCGCCACTGCCGCCGCCAGGATTAAAAGTAAGGCGTAATGTGTTGCCTCCCTCTCGCATCAATTTTGGCCAAAGAGTACGGCCCTGTACAGAGCCCCCTAACGGCGAATGAAACACCCCTCGCATCTGTACACCGGCAGCGCCAGCCGCAGCCGCAACATGATTTCGTAACTCGCTTAAAATCATAAAATGATTGGGCACAAGATCTGCCGCATTTTGAATATTGGTATAAGCTGAAGTTTGAAAACACATTACATTAATGGGAGAGTTAGTTAGGGTCGTTAGTGCGGTGTTGGCCGCAGCTAAATTGATAGTCGCAATAAATCCTCGAATAATTGTGCCTGGCGGACTAGCGACAGTTACTTCTACCTCTTGACCTGACGAACATACAAAATTTATATTAGGGGCCGTTATATTTGTAGAAGTTCCCGTGCCCCAGAACGTCATTTGAGTAGTAAGTTTGGTAACTAAGCTACCCAGATGATCTTCTTTCTGTACTCCCATTGCTAATGCCGCTGGTCTTTGAGCTATACTCCAGCCAATTTCATTTCCTTTTTCAATTAACTTAGCAAAACTATCTTCAACGTCGGCACTAACTCCGCGCTCTTGAAGTACTGACACCATTCGATCTTTCATACGAAATACATCCAATTCTTCTGCGGTCATCTTTGAGGTGTCGATCATGCTCATATTTATTCTCCTATAGTGTTATTCCAATAATGGAACCTAATATTTCTAATTCTTGCCCTAACTCATCAACAACAGGAACATGTTCAGGAATTAGCCCTGTTACTCTATTTTCAATTCGCGTTAGCTGAGCTAACATATCGGTAATTACCCCGGCCTCCCAATTACATGCTCCACCTAAACTATTGCCAGAACCTAAAAGGGAAATTGAGAGATCTTGATTTATTTTAAAAACATCATATTCATTGTTACCCGTAAACACCGAAACTATTCGTCCTGGCGTTGCTGTCGGCCCAGTTAAGTACGCATTAAATACCTGCTCATTAGCAAACACTTGATCAACATCAAGCGTCCCCTTATTTAACAGCTTTAGCGGTAATGGTGTCTGTACTGCTGACATAATTAAAGGTTACTTCAAATAACGTATCCAAAACCAAACAGCCCGATTATTACGAACCTGCGGTGACACTGTTTGCACATAACTCTCATCCGGGTTCATGGACATCAATGACCTGACTGTGTCATTAAGATTATTGTTTCTACCAATAATCGCTCGCTCATTACCAAACCCGGTAAACCACCAACCGCCACAATCTATAACACCAGCTAATCCCATAGTAGGAAACGGAATCGTATGAATGGTGTTGACTGCGGCTGTAACATTTACATTGTTGGCATAGCCAAAACTTCCATCACCTAAATCAATTTCTTTATTTAACTCCCACTTATGTGGCTCATTCGATAAATTCGAGGTTGCAAGCTGAACCTCCCTAGGCGGCACATAAAAACAAGTTCGACCTGAAGGTATCGACCCTCCGTGCCCAGTTGATACAATATCTCCTTTATACACGGCTAACATTTGGTCAGCCCTAAACCCAAAACCGTTCACGGGACATATTGCGCTAAAAGCTCTTTCTCCATTTATATCGCACCAATAAAATCCAGTTGAATTTGTTGTGAAACTTACAAGTACAAAACCTGTCCTATCTGCTGTCCAGGAATCCCCCATAAAAAAGTTAGTACCTGTCCAGCGATTAATTGTTTCAATGGCAGAATAATCAGGGATATAAGGAATAGCTCCAGCTGCTCCGGCGCCATTTGTTATTTTTCTATATGTTCGATCCGCAGCTGTAAGATAAACATCAAATTCACCTGCCCCGTCATTTACGCTGACTAGCTTACCCGCTGTAAACGTACCGCCAGCTAACCACTCATAAAAGCGCTGAATACTTTCAAAAGACATATCAGTTTCAATATGCCCTGAAATAAGCAATCTAAAATTAACAGGTAGCTCAACAAGCGTCATTAGGTAAATCTCAAAACAATTGGTACATTGGCCGTATATGGTGCATCATTTATCATTACAAGGCATTTGTAAGGAGCAGTGGCCGACCCTGCAGCCCCTTCAACATTGACCATCCCCTGCGCAAATGCGCCAAGAATAGGCAGCGCCATTCCACCCTCTTGTGTGATCGTAGCGGGCCAAGGTAACGTATCTGGGTAGCAGAAAACACAGCCGTAGTCGCCGTCTTGAACTGTCACGGTTATCGACTGGCTGATGTTTGGATTTAGCACCCCGTGTGTCAGGTTACGAATCATAGCGGATGTAGCATCGTCAAGCCACTCTGCAGCACTTTTATGAGGGTTGCCAGCAATGCGCCCGCTGAACGCTCTTCGCTGCGGGGTATAAGATACCCAGCCAGTAAAGGCAGTGGTACCCGCTTCAATTCGACCAGCTGGCGATGGATTACCGTTACTATCCACAAGTACCTGGCCTTGCGCAAAATCAGCTTGTGCTCTAAAACGTGTTTGTGCAAGTAAAGCAAATCCAGGACTTACAATATGTCCTTGTGCATTATTATTTGTAAAGATTGGTGGAGTTTCACCTTCTCGATAAAGTCGGTACTGTACCATTTCTCCTCCATCGCCCTGCACCCATGTGGGATTCAATGTCGGAGAGATGACAGTTCCAAACTCAAGATTTCCAGCGGTTGGAGTGCTACCTGCCAACGCTAAGCTAGGCATTAAATAGGTGGGAGGAATAACTGGGCCAAATGCTCGCTGTAATAAGCTAAAGACATCATCATTAGCTGTAATAATTACGTCCTGTAATAACCCACCGTGCGGAGCTGTTACCCTAAACGAACGCCCCATTGGTAGCTCAGTCGCATCTTCTGCGCCGCCACCTTCACCACTGCCAATCAATTTTAATGTACGATCAAATTGAATTTCATACGTAGCTATAAATTGACCTTTATCTACATCATTCTGAACAAGGCGTAAATGATCCCCGATAACTGCGGTCGGATCATTAGTGGCATAATCGTGCATATCATACATGCTCGCAAAATGCCTTTTAGTTTGTAAGGTATGGCGATTTAGTGTTTGAAACTGTACCGGAATCTCTACAATTGGTGCTGACATATTTCCCCCTCTTTATCCTATGGTAAATCTATATTGTGTGGCGATAGTTGTATTAGCATCAAAAGATGCCCTATAAACATCATACGGCGCGGCAGCATAGCCATTAGCTCCTTCTACATTTACAGCTGCCGCACTGGGTACAAAAGCTGCCGTAATTGGGAGTCCGGGCATTGCCATATTAACTGCCTCAATTAAAATTCCCTGATCTTTTGGAATAGCAATCACGATTGTTCTAGTGCCAACCGGGATACTTACTAAAAATTGTCTTGTAGTTGTTGTATTCGTTCGACCAGCTAATGCCCTTACGCCAGCAGAAGTTGTAGGGTTTGCCTGAACGCTATTGTATGTTTCAAAGAATGTGTTTCTAAAACTGGTAAGCGTAACTGCGTTACTTGTTCGGACACCAGCTGGGATTGAGCCTGCTGGAAATGGCTGATTATTGCTGTCGTTTTTAATTACGCCAGCTATGTGTGATACTTGTGCTGTAATACTTTGCTGCGTAGCGCCAAATTGGTGCGCAGTTAAAACCCTTGCAGCAACCGTCAGATTAGACCAGATATTAATGCCATTATTGAAAATTGAATATAAGGCCACTGCTCCGGCATCATTTTGCTGCCAATTTGGCGTTATTGTAATATTGGCGGTCGAACCTATCTCTCCAGAAGTAGCATTGGCACTGATGGATAAGGTAGGCGCAGTGTAGCTAGGTGTTTGCAATGGCGTAAGTAACTGTCTAAGGATAACTGCTAGCTGAGTTCCAGCAGGATATTGTGTTCCAGCGGGTATTCCTTGAAAGTTGGAAGCAGTTGTTGTTATCGGCCAAGGTAAAACTGGATTACCGTCCGCATCTGCCGCCCCGGTTCCGCCAAAGCTCGGATCCCAAATATAGTCTTTATCAACCATAACCCTAGCGTTATCCCATTTGGTCACTAGGGGGCCATTTGGGTCTAAGATAAATTGGTCATTAGTCCTTACTCTCGCTAAAGATATATGAACCGGCTGGAGATCTGACATACCCTAATTTTAACTTATGAAAAGGCTCGTAAGTAGCTTTCATATTCTTCGGGAGTCATTTGCTTTTGCTCATAAGATTGTGCTGGGGTACATAAAGCACATTCATCAAATGGCGCATCCGTTACATATTTAAGAATATCTTCCATAGGGGCAGTATAAAAATCAATACCGTCGCTAGCTAACACCGCCTCAGCCCACTCTTTATTAATAATTTGCTTATTACTGAGACCGTATTTCACCAAATTACAGCGAAAGCCATGACAAGCACATCTAAATAATTTGCTTCCAGTAACGCTGTAATTTTCCCTTACGTACATATTGCATACCGGATTTGCGTTTTCCGTCTGGACAGAATGCTGCATAACAATATTTTTGTCCCTAGTATTAAATACCAGTTCCTTATCTTGCCCCAGCACCCCTATGTCAATAGTATGAAAAGTATCCCTAACGTACTTAAGCCCAATTTTTAACCGATCTTTATGCTCTTCTGTCCATTTAATTAAAGGTGTTTCAATTATGTGCTTACTAATAATTATTGCAAAATTTTTATATCGCGCAGAAAGATCTATTAAATCTTGCAAACGTGCATACCCTTTTACCAGTAATTCCCCATTAGTTCGTAAAAGTACATCACTACCCTCGGAAAAATGCTCACAGGCGCAATTAAGTATGTCGATAATACCTTCGTGCAATAAAGGCTCGCCGCCTAAGATACTAACCATTTTAGGTTTAAAGCGAGCGGCCAGAATTGGAATAGACTCAAGTACCGTAGCAGTAGGAACTCTATAATCAACTGCCGGACTGAAGCTGCAGCAGTTCTTACAGCGTAAATTGCACGCCCCAATTATTGCAACATCTAATCTTTTAAACTCTAGCTTACCGGCAGCATTTATATTTGGCATATCCACATTTTACCGTAAATTTATGGCATATATCACTGAGAAGATTTTAAATATTATTTTTATTTATGCTGACTAAAACTAATGATTTTTTTGTGGACTGGAAAGAAAGTGCAAAAATAATGAATATCTTTGCAGTAATTTTTCTAGGCATACTGTACTGTCTCTGGGCTTTAAACTTACCAGGGCACACAACATTTTATGAAGCGCACCTTCTTGGATTAGCGGAGCCATCTAACTACCTACAAATAGTGGCTCTTTTTGGATTGGCTAATTTAGTTGCGCCAGCCCTGCATATAACAGGCTAAAGAAGAAAGACAGCTGCATATAGCTGTCTTTTTTTTAATTAAATACATCGTCGTAAAGAGCTAACCCGCCCCCCACTATCATACCGCCCAAACCTAAGCGACTTAAACGATTTGTATTTCGTGGACTCCCTAATGTTCTAATAGCAGCCCTTCTGCCCTGATTTGGATCCGCTAAAGCTGCATCCCTAATAGCTTTTTGATTTGACGTAAAATTAGCTAAATCAGCAGTATGTTGATTTTGTCTCGCAGGAAAAGAGGCTACGTCCGCATTGTGCGTCTTAAGGGCATCTTGAAAAGTTTTCATAGCATTTTCATGCGCTTTCATCCCAGCATCAAATCGCTGCCGGAGAGCCTGATACCTATCCATATTTAATCTATCTTGATTAATGTTGCCCGTCCTAGCAGGTAGTCGAGGCTCTCGCCTAGTTGGCGCAATTGGCGCTGTAGGTGCCGCCCCAGGCGCTACTGGCGCAGCTCCTGGATTCGCGATTGCAGCTGGCGCAGCTGCGACATTTTTGTTGCCAAACCACCCACCGCGATTTAATAATGGACTATGACTTAAACCCCAAGTACCCGCGCCACCGACACCGGCTGTTGTACTTGCCGCGCTAAGCCAACTTTTAAACAGCGGGTCAGAAATATTGGCTAGCCGATCTATCTCACCTTGTTTCCCTTTAGCCGCAGCTAATAAGGCATTAATTTGTTGTGCATCAGCGTCAGGATTTTGTTTTATTAATCGCTCTTTAGCGCGTTCAAGTAACTGCTCGGGCGTTAATTTATTTAAAGCGCCGTAGATCTGCCATTTGTTTGCATTAGGATTAGCTTTTAATAACTCATCTACAGCTGCATCATTAGTTCCGGAATTAAACATGCCAAGCCAACCTAACCGATCTGCATGCCGTGAAACCTCAGTATCGCCGCTGGCACCACCTAACAGTGATGACCCTAGCAACCCTGCACCCGCGCCTAAACCGCCACCAATAACTCCGCCAGTTAAAGCTGAAGATAATCTACGCCTACGCCGCTGCTCTTTAGCTAGCTCTTCATCCGGCTCGTATTTATCGCCCACAAATTCCGAACCCAGAAACCCTAAGCCCGCACCAATACCAGCACCGCCAAGCCCGTATACGGCAGTCGTCAGTAATTTATTAAGTGCGGCCTTACGCGCAGCGGCCTCAGGAGTTTCAGCTATTTTCTCCTCAGCGGCCTTAATCAATTTTTTAGCTTCACGAATTTGCATAATAGTTATCTTCTAGTCGTAGCCTGCTGTGTTAATATCCCGGAATTATCCGCGCCCCCTGCTCTCGCCTCAGAAGTCCCAATATCTTTATCGTAGCTCATAAGCGGCGTAATGTCATAGGTACCAAGCACCCCGCCTTTAGCTAGCGCCTCACGCATAAAAGACCGAGCCACCATTGGACGCCTCATTGCCCCTGGCGCAGTAGCCATCAATAAGTTATAGGTATTAAACACCTGCTCAGGCGTATACTGACTTATAATCTCATCATTTGATAGCATATCATTGATGATGGATTTAGTCCTCAGCCCAGTTAATGTTTTTTGGTGAGCTGGCGTTTTGATACCATAATGTATATGCCTGGCCGGCACAGATGTCTGCGTTGGGGCTAAACGACTTCTTTCTACTGGAGCTACCTCGTAGCCTAATGCGCCACCAGCATCATTTAGGGCGCTGGCAAATATATTACCTGTAAGAGCTGACGGATTGGCTACTTTAACTCCAGCCTTTTTTTTTAAGGCCGACTCAATAATATTACGCGCTTGTCCGCATTTATTAAGTCCTTCGATAGCTTGCTGAATTTCCTCAACAAGTTTATCAATGCCCCCGCATCTTTCAAGAAGAGCAGGATCCGCCCCTGTTATTTTAGTACTTGTAATAGTTACTTCAAAAGCTTCATCAGAATTAGCTATGGTATTCTTTCCATATTTATGAATAGCTGCAATCTTAGTAGCCACTAATTTTTCTGGAGGAAGTGTTGCAGCATATTTTCTAGTGACAAATAATGAAGCCTCTAGCTGATCCTTCAAGTATTCACAGCGACCAGCTAACTTCTTGATCTCTCCGTCAATAAAATTCTTATCCGAAAGCAACTTATCAACTGAGGTTTTTGCAGCCTCACAGCTTAAACAAGCTCCAGCTGTTTTTAGCAAAGCCTTCTTTTCCTCAAATTGCGCCCTAAAATCCTGCAAGTCTAGCTCCTCAGCAATTTTTACCGCAAGACCCCGAAACAACCTATGATCAATATCCTTTTTATAAATATCCGCTACTTCCTCAGCGGCAGCTACTTTTATATTTTCTAATTTAGCTACAGCAGCTTCACAGTCAGCAATTGGCGTAGTTTCTAATTTCTCCAAAATACCCGCACCTTTTTCTCGAACATCCGCTGTATGCGCCGTATTGTATGCACGACCAACCAGCCTAGTATGGTCAGGTGTTAGCTCATAAGTTTTAGCTACTTTAACTAAAGCGGTCGTAGGGTGCATTCCATCATCCGTTAAGATAGCCATGTCATGAACTGCTTCTTTTAGCAATTCTTTGGTGTTATTAGAAATTTGCTTCGTAGCCATAGTATTATTTTACTTTGATAGCCTGTATTTTAAGGGCCATTACTGATTAACCACCTGATGATAGGGCGAGGAAACAATGCCTGTAAATTGCGCAAGGTTTAATTCTCTTTTTTTAATTTTCATCCACTCCTTCCATTGCATATCAAATTGTTGTGCAATAGCTTGATAAGCTTGTTCTCGCGCGAGATCATCTCCTTGCACGCCACCATGATTAACCATTAGCTTATTTCTTGTATATCTGAAAGCTGCCTTTTGATATAACGACGCAATTATTTTATTTAACCAAGGTTCAATCCACGGGAAATTAAAACAAGTAAATGTGTAATTAGCTAAATGCGGAGTAGTTCCATTCCACTCACGAACTGCGCTAATGACACTGTCCAAGATGTCAGCTGTCGTAAATTCAACATAACCTTGTAATAGATTTTCTACGTCAGTATCCATAATGCGCATACGCACATCAGAAATAGTAGGCGTTTTAGTGTCAACATGGGCTGGACGGAAGGCGCTGCGCTCTACATTAAGAAGTGTTCGATGGATATAAAGTGCTCTTCGATCTGAGCTACGACATAGCCCAATAGAAATAACAAAAATACCACCAAGCATGCTCGGCTTATCCGGTACTTCAAATTGCAAAATACCTAGCTTTGGATTAACTACTTTAACTGGAACAGCCCATAACGGCCTTCTAGGTTCGTCAGCTGGCTGTATCCTAGCTTCAAAAAAATAAGTATCTTCTAAATCGCCTAATTCTCCGCCACCATAATATTCTGGATTTAAGGCAGCTAATATCCCCCAAACAGTGTCGCACTTACTTATCTTAGACGTATCAAACGGAGGAATTTCACCAATGTCGGGCTTAAAAAAAAGACCACTTAAATCAATAGGCGTACCGGTAGAATCTCGAAAATTATACTGAACCGTCGCCACCGTACCTTGCTGAATAGTCACAGCTTCTACCTTTGTAAGAACCGGACAATTTTCATAAATATTTGGATCCGGCGCAACAACTAATGTTCGTGGAGTAGGAGATAATTTCATCTTAATTTTTAGCTAGTGTTGCGAGAGTCCCTAAACCGTAACCGGTGGCACCGCCGCCTAATGCACCGAGCCCACCGCCAACACCTAAACCTCTAAGCAGATTGTTTATGCGTCTTCGATGAAAAGACTCATTAGTTTCATCGTTTTTTTGACCAGTACCAATATAACCAATCCCTGCGCCAAGACCTCCGCCTAAAAGACCACCACGTATTCCACCGGCAGTCGCAGCGCCTGCTCTAATCAGCCTATTTTTTAGTTGATTTGGCTCAACAGCTAATCTCCCTGACAGAAGAGGCGACGACCTTAAACTAGCGCTAAGATCAGGCAAGTTTGCTAATTTCTCTAAATATTTCTCAGCTAATATTTTCATAGTTTAATTTTACCTCATGCTCAGACCTAAAAAAGAGAGGCAGCTGCCTCTCGTGAATCATTTGATGCTATTAAATAGCTCTACAAATATTGAGCCTAACTCCCTGCCCAATTCTTGATGCGCCTCCCCTGTAGCTGACATAATGGCGCCTTCAATAGCGCCGTATAGGGCTGCTTCAGGTAGCGTCACTAATCTACCGTCCACCAGTCTTCGTTCCGTAAGCCACCAGAATAAGTTTCCCTCACGCTTTTCCGCGTTTAGGTTTTTTAATTCCTCTAGTAGCTGATGGCGTAACTTTTGGCACTCTAGCAGAATTTCAATTAATTCTTCATTGTCGGTGCGTTCTTGCGCAAGTGCCGTGCGTAACTCTTCCATCTCACGTAAGAGCGTAACTCGCTCAAGACGTAGCTGCTCTTCAGCGGTCGCATACCAATCACGCTCATTTCTTAAACGGGCGATGTGCTCTCTTTGATTGGGAATAACGCGATGAGCTGCAGCCCAATCGATGGTGTTTTCGCCGAAGCTTAATACACCCATTTTCTGGGCTAGCAGCAGCGTGTCACGCCGGAAACCGGCAGCTAGATACTGCTGCGTTGCAGCTTCTTCCCGTGCTTCAATCGCAGCTTGTTGCCAGCCTTTTCGGTTGTTTTCTGTAACGTACAATGAAAGAACCAGGACAGCAGTAAAGCCTACCAGCACCCAAATAATTGGGTTTGTGTTTGTGATAAAGTTTTTCATGATAGTTCCTTTCGTGTTAGAGGTTAAACATTATCACGTTTTAATACCAGCTTATTAGCTAATTTTTAACTATATTTATGGTAGTTAAACTTGATAAACTTTACCCCCTTTAAAGGAGACTAATCATGTCAAAATTACTAGAGACCATTTTTGTTGCAGGGCCATTTGTAGGAATACTGCTCGGCATACTTTTTAAATTCTGGGCAACAAACTAAAAAAAAATGACCCTCATTATAGGGGGTCATTTTTTTAGCATTGTTTTATAAAATAGAAGATCCTGGAGTAGCGTTTATCATGTGAGGCGGTAAAAATCTTTGATTTTCCCGCTGCACTCGCTGCATCCCTTCATTTAATTGCTGCTGCCGACGCTGCCCTTCTGGTGTTTGCTGAAAGTCTTGTAAAATACGATAGGCCTCAGCCGCAGTAGCTGCAGGCGCTTGTAATCTTACACCCGTCGCAAGATTCTTACCGTTATGCGCCTCCCATAATTCCCTAAAACGCCTATAGTCTTCAACATTCATGGAATTAACGTAGTCGTTAACACTTTGAGACGTTCCGGGCATCCAATAATTTCGCGAAATTAATGTATTTAAAAACCCTCTTATACCATTCGCATTTACGTGTGGATTATAATTTTGCACAGCATAGGTCAAAGCATCATTCGCAAAAGCCTCCTCACCTTTCATATCCGCAACAAAGCTTCCAACGTCCGCACCTAATAACGCCCAACCAACACCAGGTATAAAACGAGTACCCACTTTACCTGCTAGGGTTTTGGGCGTCATGCTAGCTGTCATGCTAGCGGCCCTATCCGCCATAGCTTGTGTTGCTCTTGGTGCCACCAAATTACCCACCGGCCTCACTCCATAGTTACCTATTGCTTTTATTGTTGACGGAGCAGTCATGGCTGTTTGAGTAGCATTGTACACATTTCCATAAGTACCATGAGCTAATATATCTAACGCGCGATCTGGCCCCATTCCAATACCCAGCCCAGTACTAACCCGCGAAGGATCTACAGTTAAATTATCTCCAGTAAATGCTTGTCCAATAGGTCTTTCATGCCAATAAACTCCATTAATCCCGCGCTCGTCATGATCAAAACCTCTATACCTCAGACTGTCAGACACAGTAGAAGGGGCAATTACTGGATTTTTTCCGGCTTCAATATCGCCCAGCACAGAATGAACCCTTCGCCAAGGAGAATTTGGATTATCAATATGGTGCTGCCGCCACTGCGCCGGCGACGCATCATAATCAAACCCTTCCGGTAACGATAGGTTATCTAGATAATGCGACTGCGCTGCAGCTAAATCATGCCCTTGCCAGCCAGGATTTTGGCTTACATGATTATTCCAATCCTCATCAGTCCAATTAAAACTAAAGTCTTCGGGTAAAGCTGCATTCTCTGGAACCTGCGGAGCTTTCGGCGGCGTAGGCGCTTGAGGTTGCTGTGTACTACCTAATAAATGACCACCTAAGACACCTAGCCCGGCACCAGCTACTCCGCCCAACATCGCACGTCTTCGCCGCTCTCGCTCTTTTTCAACTTCACTCTCACTATTACCGCCACCACTAAAATAACCTGCTGCACCACCAGCTAAACCACCAAGACCGGCACCTATTGCATAATTCTGCCAGTTAGCTCGCTTCATGCCCATCAAACCACGAAGATTATTCCTAGTTGCCGCTGTAGCTCTTCTAAGTCTACGAGATTTATACTCTTCATCACTTTCTCTCTTACCTTGAGTAGACTCTCCACCAGTAATGTCAGAACTATAAATATCAGCTACGTCACCTAGTAACCTGCCCAACGTTCTAGCTGTTTTTATGCCACCTTGCTTCATATTACTTAATCCGTGCCCAATCCCGACGCCAATGCCCATACCACCAATTGCACCAATAGCTGACGGCAAAATCATGCGACTATTCTGTTCTCGCTGAATATCCCCCCATTCAGGCGTAGCTGCAACTTCTTCCACTGTTATATTAGGATTCCGCCTACGATGTTGCTGCATTAAAGCAGCACGACGAGCATCAAGATCACCGCTATTCATATAACGATATAACCCGTAGCCTTTACCCGCTAGGCCGCCAATCGTTCCAAGAGTAGCTAAGCCAGTAGCTGCGCCTCGGCCTAGCGTATTTTTAGCTACAGACGTTGCCCCTATGCCGGTTCCAATAAGAGCTGCCGGCGTTATCACTTGAGACAACGGAATACTTGGAAGACCAGATAAAGATGGTTGCATTAGGCAAAGGCAGTTGCATTGGGACTAAATCTAGGATTTGATACTGGGCGAGTATTTAACGCCCACGGCTGGTCAGCCTGAGACGCTTGCTGCGGGTTAGCTAAATTATTGAATTGCTGCCCAAGCCATCCGCCAACATTCCTAGGAGCATTTAAGGTATTAGAGATTCCTTCTCCCATTTGCTCTGGTGACCAACCAGTTAAACGAGAAGCATTATCAATCATACCGCGGGCTCTAGCTATGTCTGGATCGTTGTGTAGCTGCCCGTAAGCTGTTGCTTTATCCATAAACCCTGGTTGCCAAGCTTCACCACCAGTGCCCGCTTCATTACTTCTGGGCGAATACTGGTTACCAAAACCTAACCAATTGCCCCAGCCATTTTGACCTTCACCGCCACCAAAAGTATAGCCGCCTAAACCACCAACACCAGCACCAGCTAATGCGCCCATCAAAGGATTCATTCCAGCCATACCAGCACCTAAGCCACCTATACCTGCGCCTATGCCGCCACCAATTACAGCCCGCCGACCATCATCGCCAAGACCTTCCCATAGCTGGCCCAGTTGATCCATAATAGCAACCTTTTCCGCAGCTTCTTTAAGCAAGCTATATTGAAATGATTTATATCGCATAGTAATTATTTATTAAAAAAAGGCGCCGTCACGTAATACGACGTCGCCTCATAACAATCAAAATTTAATTTTTAGTTTTTATTTTTTTGTTGCCGCATCGCCGTCTGCCTTTTTTTTAGCTGCAGCTTGCTTATATGCCTGGAAAGCTTGGAACTCAGCCCATTGCTCAGGCGTTACCTGCGGTGCAGCAGTTTTAACCTCCTCAGCTTTCTTAGCTTCAGCTTGTTTCTCGCGCGAGGCTCTTAGATATTCTATGGCCGCAGCTTGCTTTTCTCGTGCAACGGTACTCGGCTGTGCAACAATGTCATCAATTATCTTAGCAACCTTCTCGTGAGCTTCTTTAGCAAAGAAAGTCTCCATAACCTGTTTAGGCTCATGACCAAGCGCAAGCGCATCGGCCACCTTAACAAGAGCTTGTCCGCCAGCAATATCGCCAGATTCGGCAAGTTTAATGCCCGCTCGCGCGATTCTCAAGCATGCAGTTTTTAGTTCAGTATTCATGATATATTCGTGTGGGACTAAGCCCAGTAAAAGTTAAGTTTATTCTTTATAGTACCACAAGCCGACAATTCGGAAGCATGTTACCGTTAGTATCTACAACTGGGACAGTTGTGTTAGTTCCTTCGTTAGGCCCGTTTGGTCTGCTTAGGACTTCTAGTTGACCTCGTGCAATAGTTTTAGCTAGGTTAATGATACTCTTTCTACCATCATACCTGCCCATGTGATTAGCTACAAGTAGCGGGTCACCGATAAACACCATTGTTTCATTAGGTTTAAAAAGCAAACCATGACGTCCCAACCAAGGTACATCTAGCGGAGTATTCGCCGTGTTCCGTATAATTGTCGCATAGCTATGCGGCCAGTTCATTGTAATAGCCATAGTTCTATGTGTTAGCCCGGTGATTAGCCGGGCGGTTAATGTTTAAATTTATGGGTTGAGTCCGAGCAAGTCAGTTCGGATAACATTACGTTGGTTAACAATCAACATACCGTAATTAGCAAGCGCAACAAACTCGATCATATTGAGCTTGGACTCGATGTACATGGTAAGTTCTTGCAAATGGCTGCAACGAATGTAGTATTTCTCGTCGGTGAAGCCCCAGATAGTTCCAGTGGGAACCATGAGAGTATTCATCGTGATATACCATCTCATTCCACCCCATCCATCTTCTGTAACCCCTTCTTTCAACATCGACTGTGCGATGTCACCGCCAGATTCCTCACGACCAAACTTAGCTGGCTCAAGAGCGGTAATGACGTTAGTGAGAAGTTGCTTAACTTCAAACCCTCTATCCCCTTGAACTCGAAGCATTTGAGCTTTGATGTTCGGAATAGTTTCTCGGCCGAGACCACCAGTTGACTGCACCCACTGAGGAGCATTTGCCCAAACAGGAGTAGAGTTAGGCGCGCCCAAACAAAGTTGGTTAGCATTAAGCCAATCCATGTTCAGAGTAAGTGCCATATCTCTTACAATGTTATCCGCAAACAATTTACGAATATCGTAGGAGTAGGTTCTCATTTCGTTCGTATCTTTGAGCATACGAGGAGTGAAGATCTGGTAGAACTTCATCGCACCTCGCCTACCGGCAAAGATGTAGTTGTGCGGGTTCGCATAAAGTCCAACATTGATAGATGCTGGGCTGTCAACTTCATAATCGAAGTAGCGAATGTTTTCTTCAGTTTCAAGCTGCGGAATCAGCTGGTCATTCGTAGTCGTCGTCCACGTAAACATGGACAAGGGCATTGCTTTTTCCCTAATACGCTCTTTAATGACTTCATTACCAATCTCAGCAGCCTTTTCCCTATCTTCATGCGAAGACGAGGTGGCAAGTTTTACAAAATTTTGAGAAGCAATTTTGTCCTGCTCTAGTTCTTGTTCGTATGATGTAATACTCATATTTATTGTTCGTTGGCATTGAGCCAGTAAAGGTTAAAGTTAGTTACTCACAGCACCACAAGGAAGTGGACAGCCCCAGAAAGATACTGCTGGCTGATTCTTACCTGTTACCGAAACCATTGGGTTCGGAGTAGGTTTTTGCATCGTGGTTGGGTAGTTAGTGTCAGCGAACTGATTATAGCCCCATTGACGGCCTCGACCCCAAGGACGAGAAACAAAACCAATGCACATTTCAGTGTCTTCGGTAAGCGGCACGATCATACCAACTTCATCGCTTGCAGCAAATGCAGCTGTCGCCTTACTGGTCAAAGCTGTGTTATACGGATATTCCTCTTCTGGGTCGCATTCCGTTGACATAAACTCATAACCTGTGCACATTGGAATGGCCATCAAGTTCGGAGCTGGTTGCGGAATCGCACTCATATAAGGCGCTTCAGAAAGCGGTGTTCCAGAATTTGCCGCGTAAGTAATTGGAACGGTTGCGATATTTGCACCGCCCTCATTCAAGAGCAATGGCATTGCAAACTTACCAACTGCGTTTACTGGGCAGACAGGATCGTACACGCCATCTTCAGTGAGATAAACAATACGACCATTTGGAATACCGGCGTAAATATTTTTGATAGGAGCGTGATACTGCGTTTGGTAAGTTGAAGTAGGTGTTAAACCACTAATAACTGTACCCTGGCAGCCTTTGATCCCTTTGTAGTGACTAGCAAAATTAATAGCACTCATAGTTTTATGTAATTTAGTGAGCGTTACTCACGGGTTAAAGTTAATTGTTAATTAGACGTTAAGAAGACGTTCAGTAAATTTACGCATCGCGGCGGAACCTTCAGCCCCATCACTTCTACTACCATTTTGAACTGTTGCCGTTTTCTCAGCAACACCTAATGTACCAATTGTTGGCGTAAGCTTGTCGTGCGCAGTCTTCAGTGCCACATACTCATTCAATACGTTATTGAGCAACGTAATTGTCTTTTCGTGATCACTTAAAAACTCAGCAGCATGTTTACTAAAACCATCTGGTACAAATGGCTGCCCATTTACCTTTTCAAGCGACTCAAGCCTGGTCACCATACTAGGAACTAGGCTCGCACATTTCTGCTGCCTAGCGTTCATATCATTTACGATGCCGTAAGCCTGTCTGACAATGTCACTTGTCTCTTTACTATACTCAGCAGCGTCTTTAACAAATTGAGTTAATTCAGTTTTCATAATTATTATCTAATTAGACTATCGATTGATTGACCGTACCGCTTTGCTTTTTTGCCCTGTTCCGCGTTTTTAGCTTGCAACATTGCTTGTTTAAGTTCACCTGTCTCGTCTTTAGCTAATCGATACTCGGGAATACTCATGCCGTAATAGGCGGCTTCTTTATATTCATCCTCATTTGCGGCCTGGGCAAGTAGCATCATTGCAGCTAGCTCGTCCTCACCAAAATCGGGTTCATATGTTTCACCACATAACCCTAAATCAACATCCCCACCATATTCATCACTTAATGACTGTTCAACCCCACAGCAACCTGGCTGGGCGCCAATATCATCACTGATTATGGCTTCCATTAAAATAGCGGCCTCTTCATCACTAAGTGATTCAATAATTGCTGCTAACTCAGCTAACTCGTTACTCCCTGAATTATCGCTGCACCCACTTAAGCTCATCCCAAAAGAATCACCTGGGGGCGGATCATTCATATTAGCCTCTTTCGCCATTTGTTTGGCGAGCTTCTTTATTTTTTTTTTTCGCTACCAGTAGCCAATTCAGCCAACTTGGTCAACTTCTCAATTTGCTCAGCAGAGAAAGATGCTAGCTTATTAAGAAGTGCGTCCTTATGTTCGCGATCATTAGTTACTTCTTGCGCTTCTTTAGTTAAATCTTTTTCAAGCAATGCTTGCGCCATTTTCATTTCTTCCGGCGCGAGTGGTGGTTCAAGGGCCATTGCTGGATCCATCATAGCTGCTTCTTCAGCCATCGCTGCTTCAAGCATAGGATCGCCAACACCCATTGCAGGGTCACCTAACATCGGATCAGCAGCTAAACCAGGGTCGCCTAGAAGAGCTTCCTCTTCAGGACTTGCACCAAGAATTGCTTGTATTTGAGCAACTTCTTCAGGCGAAAGCGGATCTTCACTTAACTGTGTTTCAATAATGGCTTCAACCAGTGCTGCATCTTCTGGAGCTAGCTCGCCTTCTGGTGACCCGCCAGCAGCTAATTCTTCTTCTGCTATAGGTTGACCAGGCGCTGCCATTGCCGCCATCGCAGCTTCAGGCTCCATAACGGGTGCATCTGCAGCAACTGCGGCCTCATCAACAACACCTTCCGCAAACTTTGCCATCGCAGCAATTTTGGTTACAAAAGATTTTTGTGTTGCAGCAAATTTCTTTGCCTGTGCAATAAATGCTGCGCCTTGTTTATAATCGGTCGATCCGGTAATGCTCAAATCTGAATCAGGAGTAGCTCCGTCAGAATAACCTGGCTCATCTTGTGTCATAGATGCGTCTTCAGTTCCCCAACCCTTTTCACCCAATAAAGCATTTTCAAACGTCGGAGATTCACCAGAAGGAGTAGTGGCATCTGGAAGCATACCGTCTGCAATAGGATTTCCGCCCTCACTTGGAACCATTTGCTTATCTTGACCTAGGCCGGGAACAGACTCTTCATTAAAGAGAGCTTCTGCGTCAGTATCAATACCGTCCGTTTCGTTTTGCAATTTAGAATCTACACCTTCCTGCGCTTCATTAGCTTTTTTCTTACGTGTAGATGCAACTTTGACACCATAACCCTCTAAGATGCGAGTAAGTGTCGGAGAAAGAATACTTGTGCTCATAGTTTACTTGGGCTTTTACGCCTTTGAATTTAAATATAACATACTAAAAAGTTTAAACAAAGCCAGCTGCCATGTTCTGAATTACGGCTGTGACATAATGCTCATCTTCTTTTAAACGCGTCATAGCAGCTACCTTGTATAAACAATATTCAACAGCTGCCTTATAGTCTTCTTCAGTAATTGCTACCCCTGCTATTTTAGCGCGCTTTACATCAGCCACCAAACCATCCACTGCTCTTTTTTGCTCAGCTACTTTATTGTAAAGATTGCCATAAGTGAACAAATGATAATGCGCTGGCATAGAACGCTGCCTACTGCACGCATATTTATTACACTCATGTAGCAGCTGATCTCTACTATCAACAGCTTGATTTAATAAACCAAACATATTTTCTAGGGCGCGACCATATGCGACTGAGACCTTATACCCAGCATACTTAGCAAACTGCTTGGGAGATAAAACCATATTAAAATCAGCTAGATGCATTAAATGCGCACACTTTGTTTTATCATCAGATAAGCGGGCAAATTTCTCTAGAGCTGGACTCAAGCTATCATTCGCAATAAATCCATTTACCTTAATTAATAAATCTAGATTATTGCCTGACCGAGCCGGAGCCAAACTGCTTTCGATAGACGCTAGCTTTAATAATGCCCATGAATATTTCTTTAATTCAGCTACTTTAATAATGAATTCATCTGGATTATCATATAATCCTCGCGCGAGAGCTAGCTGTGCGCCGCCTAAAACTGTACCCGCTGCAGTCGCATATTTAGCTATAGCTCCGTAAGCTGTTCTATCAGCTGGAGTACTAACTCTAGAAATATCAATAAATCTACCACTTGGATTATCTACATACTGTACAAAGCCGTCCTCTGCTGTTTTACATAAGCCAGATTTACAGCCAAATCGTTGTTTACCGTTTTTATCTATACATTCATGTTCTTCACAATATTGAGCTGCTGTCTTAGCCTTATTTCCACAAGACGAACAAACATCAATAGGAACTGAGCTACCCATGCTCCACGGCAACTCTTTTCCAGAATAAAGAGCGTCAATATCTTCTTTAGGTGCAATTTTACCGCCATTTTTATCAGCTGCCTCTTTGCTACCGTTTAATAGTACAAGAAGCTCAACTCTGGACATTTCATCATTCCATATAGACGCAGCTACTTTGCCGAAAGCTTTTTTAGGATCTTTATTCTCGTGGTGATAAAAGACCTTAGCTGACTTTACAAAAGAAGGGTGATCACGTTTCAACATCTCCTCTGTCCAGCCGTCACCGTTCCTGTTACATCCGTAGTTTTCTGTGCTGCCCATAGCTATAAGATGAATTGGAATTTCATCCTTTGCCAGTTTAATGCCGTCAAGAATATGCTTAAAACGATGCTCACCTGCCCGTTTAGTAAAAAAAGAATTACTATCGGACTGAGTAAGGCCTCTAGAAGAAACTGGAATTATTTCAGCTGTTTTTACGCCAAAATCCCAGCCACCAACGTCGATACATTTATACATAACTTAATTGTAACTTACTGAATAGGTCGCCCCGTAACGGCGCCGCGCATTGCCTGAAACGGGTGTCGATACGCCTGCCCCATAGATGCTCTCAGGCCATTAAGAAAAGTAGGGCTTTGAGCTGCGGCAGGAGCCGGTGCCGCTGGCATTTGTTGTAGCGTAGGTGCCGACCTATGTGCAGGTAAGGTTCTAAGCTCCCGCTGTAAGTCTCGCTGTGTAGTGGTAGCTAATTTAGCTAAATAAGCTTGCCCGATGGTCATATTAGTTATAGTTGAAAAACTTTTTCTTTTTATTATACGCTACAACTTAGACCTAAAAAAAAGGAAGTGGCTACTAAACCGGCTTCCTTTTCCAGTACGCAGCTACCGCAAAATAGTAAAGCTCCGCGCCTGGTTCCGTGCATACCAGAATACACACGATTGAAACTATTACGAAAAGTAACAGCCAAATCAAACATTTTGTAAACTTGGAGAACTTCATTTGACACCTCCATCAATAAAGGGTTTTCCTTCAACTTTTTATACCCCAAAACATAACATGTTTTTACGTAAAAAAAAGAGGAGCCGAAGCTCCTTGATGACTAAAATGTTAGTGGTGTTAGTAGTTTTACTACTTCAGACATTCTAATCGCTTTGCCGTCAAAAACTTTGCGACCGTCTTCCGTGAGCCTCTCAGCCTCCTGACGAAGTTCCCTCTCTGCGGCAGCCTCACTATCAAAAGCTGCCAAGTACCAACTGACGCCATGACCGTCATCCAATTTGTGCATCATTAAGTAATCCATGGTAATGTTCCTTTCCATTGTTAGAGCTAATGATTACCACTTTTTAATACCAGCTAAACTGCTGCTTTTTAACACCGACATATTTCCCTATCAATCCAAGCATCCCATTTCTCTTGATTTTGGGAATGAGTATGAGAGTGCAAAATCCCAGCCGTACCTATAGCACTCTCACTGTTGGTTCTCACATTAGAAATCCGCCTGGGATTTAACGCGGGAAAATTATGATTCCCAAAAAAAGAAAATAACCTACGAGCATAATCAATCCTTATATTTGAGCTAGCGTCTAGCTGAAGTGCCTGTATCAAGAATTGATCATCCACAATATACTGTTGCATATTCTCCCTAAATTGCGGTCTTTTATTAAAGAACCTTACTATCGGATGATCGGCATTATTTCTGAACGCCTCATTTAATTTGAAGGTCTCTTGCAGAAGATGAATTACTTCGTTTATCTCTCCGGCATACGTCCCAGTATTTGCATAGCCCTCGGAACCGTAGCCAGCCTCAATAAGATACGCAAACTCTGGGTCGCTATATGGATGCAAATTAGCCGCAACCGCTGGTGCAAAGATTACACCGCCCTGATACGCAAGATTGAAGTCGTCTAGGATGTCTTGATGATTTTTGACAAAGACAACATCGCGGACATCGACAAAAAAAGCATATTTGAAGGTCGTGAGATTAGCTACAAGGTAATTATGTAGCTTGATGTATTTCTGTAAGAAATTAATCCAAGGTTCTCCGTAAGAGATATATGTGAGCGGGATTTGAAAGTAGTCAGCTGTTCGTTGAATAGAGGCTGACATTTCTTGGGGATTGGGGTAATCACAGACAGTAGCAAATACTGTATTGTCCTTTGTTGCATAATGCATCCAAGTATTATAGCTAACTTCTCGCCCACGAGCCAGCGAAGTGATGGATCGCGTAAGTATTGTCAGTAAAAGCCGCCATTTTATGTGTTCCCCAATCCATCGGACAAAAATACTCGCGAGGGAAGAGCGTAAAACCACAAATAGTTTGCTTTTGACCGTTCAAAACAAGTCCGTGAGAAAGGCAAGCGGCGGTTATATCGGTAACATTTGTAGTTAAATCTAATGACCCATCTTCATTAACAAACCGACGACTGGCATATCTTTCAAGTAGTTCTACAAAAAGAGGATGCCCTTTTTGACAACCCATAATTGCCGTAGGTATCTGCTTGTCGGACTCGAAACCAGACACTGCTTCAAGATCCAAAAATACATCAATCGGTTTTATAAGTTCACAATCTGCATCCAGATAAATACCGCCATAATTGACAAGCGCCCAAAGGCGAACATAATCCGACACAAAAGCCCACATTTTTGACTCGTAGGCTTCTTTCGTGTACGCACTCAGATTTATATCAAAATTACTTTCATTCCACTCCTTGATTTCGTAATCAGGACAAAACCTTTGCCAACTCTCAATACATCTCAGAGCCAAAGGAGGTAACGGGTTGCCGCCGAACCAACAATAATGGATTAATTTCGGGATCATACTGTATCGACATTTTAACAAAAAGGAGGCGGTAACTGTACAACCCGACCTTCCGTCTGCTCTACATAAGCTGTGGATGCCGCATTAGACGTTGCTGTCGTTTCCGTAGCTAACTTCAAAATACCAGCTGGTACTTTACTTATTATTTTCATAGCTCTCCGCCTCCGACTGATAACTACCTGCTTCACCGCCCGACGAATTTCGACGACGATGGTGCTTCTCTGCGAGTGCGAGTAAAGACACCGCACCTCCTAATAATGCTGCGGATCGGAAGTTAGCTCCCTGATCCTGATTTGGCGGCGCATTAGACATAAACCCTAACCCAGCGCCTGCGCCGCCTCCAAGTAACCCGCCAAGAAGAATATTCCTACGTTTGTCGGTAAAAGAACCAGCAACACCCCCGATTAACGCGCCAACACCACCACCAATAAGAGGACTCTGTAAATATAAATTTCGATCAAATGCTACCTTCTCTAAATACGCTTCACCGATTATTTTCATACCGTAATTTTACTTCACCACTTTGACCAAAAAAAGGAGCCGTAAGGCTCCCTATGTTTCTTGTGCTACCTAACTGGCAAAGATCAATTAGTTTTAGTTTGCAAAGTTGCGCATGACATTTGCGGCTTCGGTGTCTCGCTTCAAGAGTGCCTGAATATACGCATCCCTCAATACGGAATTGTTGTTAGTTTTACGTGCGTTACGTAAAATATCTGGTTCGATACTGCCAAAAGCATCTCGTAATTCCATATCGCCTAAATGATGTTGAAATTGTGGCCCATTTAATAAACCGTGTTCACTGGATGCCCAGCCTATACCGCCGCCCGCTAAACCGCCCAAGCCAGCACCTATTAATGCATTACGTCTTTTCTTTTTAGGATCTTCGGTCAAAAAATATCCGCCTAACCCTGAACCTAATGCGCCGATTCCAGCACCTAAGCCAGCAGCTATTTCAGGCCGCTCTGTCCTAAAAATATCTCGCAAGCCAGCTGACGGTTTACTATTATTCAGCTGAAAAGTTAATCGTGTAGTTCTATCGGGAATATTTGACATCTCTATTTCATATTCCGTAGGATTGCTGCTAATTTTAGCTGGGCATCTTTAGTCTCTTCGTCAAATTGCCCTATTTTCATGTCCATTGGCGGAATAGGCATAACATTAGTTCCTGGAATACCAACTTCTTCTTCAAGTTGCTGCTTTTCAGAATCTCGCTTCTGCTGCTCAACAATCGCTCGGCTCATTTCAGCAGCATCTACAACACTTGGAGGAATTGGTATGTCGAGATGATTAAATAACGCATTCAGCATTTCTTTAATCCGTCCCGTTTCTCGCATGACGATTACATCTATTTTTTCCTTTTGGGGTTTGCCTTCAGCTGCGGCTGGGTCAACCGGCATTGGCGGAGGCATTGGCGGCATTCCGCCCATAGCTGGATCCATTGGCATGCCCGGAGGCGCACCACCCATCATTGCCGGATCCATCATCATTGGATCCGGCGGCATTCCACCCATAGCTGGATCCATTGGCATTCCGCCAGGAGGAGGAGGCATTCCTCCGCCACCCATTTGAGAAGCGTCAATTAAAGCTTGCTTATGGAACCATTCGTCCGCAGCTTTTTCTTCCGCAATTTTAGACATTGCAGTAAGCAACCTATCTGTTTCTCGACTAACCTCACCAAACAAACCATAGGTATTGTCAGGTTTAAGCTTCACAGCTGCTTCCTTTGACTCAAACTCAACATCAGGTAATTTGCCTTGTTTCGCAGCAGAAATTAAATCGTTCCAGCTCATATTTACACGTATTTGATTATTCTTTAATTATAACTTCTGAATAGTGGGTCTAATACTTTTCGCTTAAAATCCTTCTCAGCAAATTCATCCAAACGTCTGCCAATAGGTCGAGCGCCAAGCCCCGCGCCAGCACCAACTAACCCGCCACCCAACATCGCCCAAGGTAGCTCCCGTCTTCGACGCCGATTAAACGCCTCAATTGATTCTCTATCCTGTCTTTGTGCTGCAAAAAAGTTAGCTAACCCGCCGATACCGGCGCCAAGTATTCCACCGCCTCCAGCAAGTACTGCTGTACTAGGCAATGCTGCGCCTGAATCTACTAATTTAGCTGACGAAGCTAATTTAAATATACCTTGCATAATAATTACCTCAAAAGACCGACAGACTTATCCATTTGCTGCTGAATATGTTTTTTTCTTAAGCTAATTGTCGCCTGCGATACTCCTAATTTTTTAGCTAACTCAGCTGGCGTTAATTTACGCTTACCATACAGCCCAAACGTATGCTCCATAACTAACTTATCCTTGCTATTTAAATCAGGGTACACTAAATTTACTACAGTATTAAATTTTACTGGGCTGACCACTGCTGGCAATAAATGCCCGCCTTCTTCACTATTAGTTTCAAATGCCCCGTAAGTAATCGCATTGCCAAGATTCATAATTTTCTCAATCTTAGCTGGGTTCATGTGTATATGATCAGAAAGCTCATACGTTGTTGGCGCACGACCTAATTCGGTCTCCAATTCCTTAGCTTTAGTAATAATCCTTTGTCGTTCATAATTCTTATTTTCTGGAATGTGAATTATTTGCTGACGAGAATTATATTCACGATTTAGCTTCTGTAGCTGCTGGTTAAAAAATGTATTGAGGTTAGCCCGTGTGGGGTCATAGCGATTCATTGATTGCAAAGCTAACACTTTGGCCTTTGGTCTAAGCGCTAAACGATCTTGCTCTTCAAAACGGAGCAAGTGTTTATTTATCATTGGGTTTATCGCATTTACAAACGCAGCGTTATCAGCTGGCTCGCGTTTTGAGGCGTGCCAGGCCTGATACGGCTCATGAAATTCAGGCTCAAGTAGCCAGCCTTTAGTGTCCTGCATTTGCTAAACGTTCTTTAATGTTTGTAACCTTAACTGTGGCCGCCTTACTAAGCGAAGTAAGGCCTCCGCCGCTAGGCCTATCTAAACCACGAACTAATTCGGTGCCGACAGTCGGAGCTGGAAATTTGCTAACTCGCGGTATTGCGCCTTCAATATGCCTAGCACTTATATCACGATAAAGGTCTTCAAATGATTGATCAACGCCCAGCATTCTTTCTTTTTCATTTTGCTCAACTTTACGCCTAGCATTTTCAAAGGCCCGCATAAAATTATGATATGCAATTAACGAAGCCCCAACAGTTGTAGCGCCAATAAGTGGGCCAACTATATTTGCATTGCCACTAGCTTTCTTTTGTAAAGTCTTTTCAACCAACTCAACTCGATCAAAAGCTGAATAAATGTTGTCTAAGGCTTTTTCTAAGGCGGTGCCTTCCGAAGCTCGTTTATTTCTCCTAGCAGCTGCGTCCTGCTCATAAATAAGTGCAGCCTCAAACTCTCTTCTAGCATTGTCTCGTTTGCGCCTTACATTGTCACCAGCAATACGCTTAATTCGCTTATCAGTTAAATTACGTCCAGACGCAAGCCCGGCTAGAGAAGCTACAGATGCGCCTCCCCAAAATGCCGGAGATCGAAAAACACTTTCATTTCCGGTCGGATTAGAACTGCCGGTTAATGCAAACGTCAAAGGATTCTTTAAAGCCTCAAAATTAGCGTTAAGATCCTCCCAAAAGTCAGCTTGCTTCAAGCTAGCGGATAAAAGATCATCTACTTCAATTCGTTTACCTGGTCTTTGTTTTCTAGGCAAGTTAATATTGCGATTAACGCTTGATAAATAATCATCGTTATTCACAATACGCTGCAACCCTAAATTAGTATCACCAAAAGCTAGCGAATTATCCCGTTTAGCCGTTGCAGCTCTGGCTAAAGAGCCGAGACCAAAACTGCCCGCACCTATAGCGGAAATAGCTAAAGCTGCCCTTAATGCTTGTGGAGTTAATAATGCGTTTGACATAGTGTTTATTAAAACATTGACCTAACTGATCGTGCTCCTGAACGTTCTTTATGTTCTTGATCTCTAGCAGCAACTCGTTCCAGAATGCCGGCCGTCTCAGCTTTCAAATTAAGAATCTCATCAATTTTCTGGTAATCCTGCACAGCTAATTCATTCCTCGGGGCAGCTAAATTACCAATCTGCGAACCTATAATATTTGACCCTATTGCGGCAGCGCCTAACGGAGCACCTATCATTCCAGCCGGAACCCACCAGGGGATTTTGCTAACCATATTCGCCCCAAAACCTAAACCTGCCATAGTTTTACCTACCCCGGTATTTATCGCCGATCCTGTGCCACGAATAAGGTTTAGCACCGGATTAGCTACCTTCTCGAAAGTGCCATCCCAAACTACCAACTTATCGCACATGGCGTTAAGTGCTTCAGCGTGCTTATTGATAATCTCAGCTGTCTCGTCAGGCGTAAAACCATCTTCGATACACTGAAGAATAATAGCTTTTTTATAGATGCTTGCAGCTTTTTCCATAGTTAAATTATAAGTTACATCATCGGAGGCTGTCCGCCGCCGGCCATTTGCTCTTTAGCCATTTGCTCACCTTCTTGCTTAGCCTGATAATCCATTTGACGAAGCTCTTCTAGTACCTGAGAATAAATCGTTTCAGGAAGCTCCTTACGCAATTGATTTAGCTTCTGCCGCCGCTGCCCGTGCTGCTCAGCCATTAAAACTTCTTGAGCTAGTTGATGAGCAATGCCGACTACATCATTCGGTGACATTTTTTCTTCATCACCTGGCATAATCCCCTGAGAAATACTTCCCATCATTCCCATTCCATGAGGACTTAAACCGCCTTCTGGTGGCGGCGCGCCCATACCAGCGCCACCTGGAGGCCCCATTCCCATTGCCGCTTCTGGCGGCGGAGGCGGCTGCCCTGTAGACTCTGGGTTCGGAGACATCATAATATTCTGCATCATACCCTTCAGCATCCCCTGCTGTTCCAGTTCGCCTTGCATTTCCATCAAAGCTTTTTGCTCATCAATAATTCGACCTTGCTCTTCTAACCAATTACGCCCCATACTTTCAAAAGCTGATGACCAGCTCATAGACATTTGTGCCGCCAACTGAATGTCCATAGTCTGCCTATCGACATCTGCATCTAATTTAAGCGGTAAAAGCCCAAGTTTCACTGGCGACCAACCTAGACGCGGTTGTAACTTATTTCCTAACCAGAATAAGAAAGTCTCTAGCTCGTTTCTAAACCACTGCCATTTATTTGCAAAAATAGTTAAAGCAAGAGGGGCGCCATCAACAGCTAACGTGTTGCGATAAAGCTCAGCTGGTACGTCTATTACTGAAAGCAATGTATCTTCAGCTTGCATAATTAGCTCAGTAGGTACCAAATTTTTAGCTTCACCGCCGAGTAACTGATACTGCGCAGGGAACGGCAAGAAGGTAATTTGCCCGTGATCTTGCGTCTCCCACATCTGTTTTACTTGATGTAAGTACGGAAGTAAATCTACTGTCCCTGCCGGGTCAGCAGTAACGCCGTCCGACGCACCAGCTCTAGGAGCTGGAGTAATTAAACGCTTAGGAACTGAATAATCTACGGCAATAGCTTCATTTATTTTATAGAGACAAGCTAACTGCCAGATAAGCTGGAAATGCGACAACATTCGCGGAATTCCCCAGCCATAACACAGCACGCCAGAAAGCGTAGAATCGCGTAAATGAAATAACTCCCCATCATTAAATCGGAAAGTACCCTGCTGACTTATCGCATAAATAAGCTCCATAGGATACGTGAGTAGCGTAAGCGTTCGTCCTTCTTCTACATTCTTTTTCATCTCCGCATTTGGCCTAAGATGATAAATGCATTTCTTTTTATCAAACGAACCAGCTTCAATGTAGATGTCTTGTGGGCGCCACGACACTAGCGTAATATCCTGCTTATTCTCAGATGGAATATCCTTTACATAAAAAGCTCCATTATTGTTGCATTTGTTGCACGTTAAGTCTCCCAGCATTGGAAGAGCGCCATCTCTTCCCTGTTTAAGAGATTTAATCGCATACTTAAACTGAAACTTTTTCTGATTATCTAAAACATATTTAAAACTGTAATGTTCTTTACAGCGCGGACAAATAACAGTTCGTGTGAACGGAAAATATAGCGATCTAAAAGCGTTGCCATAACAAAGCAAATCACAACCTAATGTAAATAGCTCTTTATTGCCCCCCAAAATAGGAAGAAGGTCTCGTTCGATTGCGTTCTTTGACGTTAAGTCTAAGCGTCCCTTTTTTTCAACATCGGCATAAGTTAGCTGCGTAAGGTTTAATGCAATAGCTGATTTAATCGCACTGGAATATGCCGGGGCTGAGCAAGTCCAAAGAAATTCAATATAAGCAAGACAAGTACGCCAAAAGTCCGGCGTGGCAGCTGTACCCATTGTAGAGAATGGATACATCAGCATTTTCTTGCTGTGATTTACTTGCTTAAACGAAGATAAGGCGTCATTTATCCCAAAATAACTCATACTTTTGATTATACGTATTAATAAAAACGCCGGTGCGGTTTAGCCCAAAAGAACGTAAAAAGCATAAACACAGCCACCGGCTAAAAACAAAAACTATTTTAATTAAAATCCATCCAAGTCTCCAACTGACTCAAGCAATCCTGCCATTTCCGGAGTATTATCTCGCTGCAACAAGAACAACACTAAATCACCTAATACTTCCCACACATCCAGCAAAGTAGTTTCTAATTTAACCACGTCATCGTCGCCGAACTTATCCTCAAACTTAGTCCTGTCAGAGAATAGAAGGAATAAGGTTCTTCCTATTCTATCCAAAGATGCTTTGAATATCTTTGAATAATCGCCAACCAAATCTTCAGTTCTTCTAGCGCCAATCAACGACAGCAAGGTGCTCACGTCGAAAATGTCTTTATTTCCCGTAGAAGCAGCATCCATTGCGCCCTGAAGTGCCATCGGATCTGGTGGCGGCACTTCTTGTAGCCAGTCGGGCGGCACAGGCTGATCTTCATAGCCTAGCTGCTGCGCTTCGCTCATGTCCCCTTGAATAGGTATCCCACTATAACTGTCAGCAGCTATTGGCGGGTCACTAAACATCGCTGGCAATATATGCTCAGGTATTTCTGATAATAGCCCGCCACCGCCCCGTCCAATTAAATCAATAGGCAGTTCCGCCACTTTATGCAGCGGCTCACGGTACGGAATATCAAGCGTCTGATTCGGTAGCAAATCTACCGCCGCCAATATTTCTCGTGCTGTTTTATCCCTAAAACTATAATCTAATACCAATTTCTTAAAGGCAGCTACCTTATCGTGAGCTACCCTATTGATCAAATAAGTCTTATCAACCCTGGCTACTTTAAGCTTTCGACGATTAGTCTGTAAAAGCTGAACAATATCATTCTCAGTCGCCAAAGCTAACGCCGTAACATCTCCTTGGCTATGCTTGTACGGGTCAATGTCGATATACTTAAAAATCTTTGGGAGGACTAGCTTACCATCACGGAAAACCATCTTATTACCGGCAAACGTAGGAGAACAAATAACCCATTTGGGCAGCTCACCTTTTACATCGTCGCCCTCTCTTTGTGTGTTATAATCCCGGTTATTAGCTATGAATAAATCGTGTAAACGAGAAAGTGTAATCTCTGTCCCTTCATTTTTCATATCGTAGGAAATATCTCTACGATTATCCTGCTGATCTCTCCAAGGATTAATATGCCAAACACCATCAGCATTTGACGCGTCTAGCGGAATAGTGCCACAGCCGCAAGGCGTAACAATAATCCGCCCTCGACAGTCCTTAGCTTCCGAATTACGCATACTTGTTGCGCCTTTAAATTGCTCAGCTGGAAGCCTATTAAACCAATCCTGCTTACCAGACCCACGAACCGTTAGTACAGCTGCCTTCTTGGCATAAATAGTATATTTACGTTTCCAGTCCACAACCAAACATAAATCGCGTGATGGGCGCTCTTTAACAAACCAAGGGTTAATTATTACAAGACATTCCCTAATACTCCCATCCGCAAAGAATACATCATAAACCCCAGTGTCAGCTGGGCTCTCGAATTGCATCTCATCTTCCACGATTGCAATTTCATCATCCTCTCGATCATCAATCGTGAGATTACCTAAGCTAATAAGCTCAGCCGCTTGTTTTTCAGACAGAAACGGGAACGCAGCGGTGTCATCTTGCGTGATCACTCTTACAGCTGCGTTCTTCGGTGTGCGTAATTGATATTTAGTAGCTTTCTTAGCTGTCGCAATCTTATTAAATGCGTTACTTAATTTCTCAAAAGTTTTAGCAAAGAACTCTTCCCCGTAAAAAGAATCCATTGCAACCTTCATAATCGGATACTGGTCGCAAGCATAAGCTAACCTCGTGAAAATTCGAGCATCCGCTGACGCTATTTTCTCAAGATTAATATTTAATTTAGGTATTTCTGCAGCAGCATGCTTAGCCATTCCAATAATGGCAGGCTGAAGCCAACTCTCAAAATTAGCCACCTTACCTAAAGCTGGCGGCTGAGTAAGCTGCCGCATGTCTGGATAGCGAATACCTAGCTGACGGAAATCCTTAGAATTACAGCTGCCAAAGACCGAGTCTCCGCCCTCTTTAATCAACCAATCAACCCAGCCTTCTTTTAATGGAACAAATTGATCCTTAGTTTGAATATAGAGTAGCTCAAAACCATTGATCTTTCCTTTATCAAAGAAAATTGGAATATAAGCCCAGGCAGACCCTACTTTAAAGCCATAAACCCCTACAACCTTTGTATTGTCCTCATTTTTGTCTAGTATGCGAAAACCAACAAAATAATTCAGGTCAAACAGCTTCGAGGCTTTTTCTTTAATGTAATGCGAAGAGAGCGTAAAAATAGCGGTCTCCAATTCCATATCATTGGAATGCCCCATCAAGTCGCTAGCTTTCTTTGTCCAATAATCCCTAGTGGATCTGGTAGTGGCCTCGCCAGCCTTTTTAATCGCGTAATTTAAATCGTAATTTTCATCAGTTGCCTGCGGTAGTAAGCCAGCTACTGCGCCACGCTTCTCTATGCGGCCCTCTGGGCCATTACTGGCAAGCATCCAGCTAGCTGCGGCAATGCCCTCCTTTAGCGGCTCATGAAATATAGAACGATCTACACCGGGAATTTCCTTCCCTTGTAAATTAAAACAGATAGTTTCCGCTGATTTTCGCATACCTTAATTCTACCACGCTAGGTTAATTGGCTTTATCCGCTAAACAAAGCCAAATAAGCTGCTTCCTCCTCATCTGACAATTGTTTTTGCTTAGTAAACTTAGAATGAGTTACACATAAACTGCAGGAGGTATTTCGCGTATTTAATAAATATTCTCTAATTTCCATAGGGGAGCTACTCTCTAGCGCTATTCCATCATATGACAAAATCTGGGCTGCCCATTGCTGATTTATTGGCTTTCCATTCCTTAGTCCAAACTTAGCTAGCTGACAGCGTAAAGCAGCCCTTACACAGCCATACAGTTTGGTTCCAATCATTCCGTGATACTTTCGTACAAAACTACAGCAATATATCGCCGCTTTATCGTGTTCTTGCTGATACAATTGCTTAATTTCGCCAGTTGCAACAGGTTTAAATAGTGCATCCTTATAATGGCTAATAATCGCTTTACGTGACCAGTTCTTCAAAATCCAATCAATAGCTACCGGCATGCTCAGGTGAACACTTACCATTAACCATATTCTTTTAGGGTACTTACTTTCTAGCGCGAGAAACATATCCTGATAATATTTCTCTGAAAACAAAGTTCCATTAGTATAAATATGAATTTCACTGTACGGAAACACATTAAGCGTTTCTTCAATAATTTCTGCTATTTGTGGATGACATAATGGCTCGCCGCCGCTAAATCCAATGATTTTTGGTCGGATATATTGATGAGCTAGCTTTAAGCTCTCAAAAACATCTTCTACAACAATAGTCCAATCAGTAACTGTAGAATAAGAAAAACACTCCTTGCAGCTTAAATTACAAACTGAAGTAATAGGAAATTCCAGCCTCTCAATTTGTAACTTACCCTCGCCCGCCAATTGAACACCGCATTCAAAGCTACTTTGCCCCCAAATAAGACTGTCCTTAGTCAACCTACCACCGCTTACTAAATCGCCAGCTAGCTGCTTACCGTATTTGAGCCTAGTGGTATAAGCTGGAATATCTTTTGTAAATGCCCACTGTAAAAACCCGCCTGTCCACTGTCTCGAATAAGCCAAATATTCAAGATTTTCTAAACTTTGTAAACAAGTTTCTTTTAACTTACTTGCACTATTCCATAATATAATATGCCCTAATCTTGCACCACCAGTGCGGATAATCATTTCATTTACGTCAAGCACGGGCCAAGCAGGATTAGGCGGTGTCTCAGCCCCAGCAAAACAACAAATCCAATCATCCGGCAGATAAGCTAGGACTTCTTGCTGTAAACGTTTCTTGAAATTAGAAACTAGCTTTACGTCATCCTCAAGAACAATAATTGGTTTAGCTGAACTTCGGGCCGCTTTAATATGACTCTCTAAACAGCCCCAAGCGCCGTAACGCAAAGAGTTAGCCCTATCACCTATAACTTGCCTAATAGCTGCAACCTTATCTGCCGGAAAATTTGGATTAGGCTCTGAGGTAATAATAGTAGGAAAAATTCCCTCAGCAGCTAAATGAGGTAAAAGAAACTCTAAGCGTTTCTGGCTTACCTCATTAGTCGTCGTAATAACTATTACTTCAAAATCACTAAACTTTAGCACACTCTTTAAAATAGTCAATAGTTTGTTTTAATCCGTCCTCCAAAGAAACAACTGGCTGCCAGCCTAATTTCTCTTTAGCTAACATAATATCAGGGCAGCGTCTGGAACAATCGCCACTAGGTAGCTCTTTATACTCAAATACTGGATCGGCTATATCAAGTAACTGTGCCATTGTTTTAATACAGCTTTTTATTGAAATTTCATTAGGGTTGCCAATATTGATCGGGCCAGCTTCATCCCTGGACATCATCTCAACCAAGCCCGTAACCATATCAGAAACATAACAGAATGATCGCGTATGCTCGCCATCACCGTATATCGTCACTGGTTTATCCTGTAACAGCTGATTAATAACATTAGGCATCAACCTGCCGTCGTCTGACTGCATACGCGACCCATATACATTGAAAATACGAACAATCTTTGTATTTAAATTATATTTCCTACGATACTCAGCAACCAACGCCTCAGCTACTCTCTTGCCCTCCGAATAACATGCCCTAGAACTTTGTGTATCCGTATTCCCTAAATCTGTTTCTTTCTGAGGATGAGAAAGTGCCTCGCCATATACTTCACTGGTACTGGCGTGCAAGAATTTAGCCCCTGCTGTCCTAGCTAAGTCCAGGATATTCAACGTACCCATAAATGAAGCTTTTAATGTCTCAATAGGGTTTTCTGTAAAAGCTTTTGGACTGGCCGGGCAAGCTAAATTATAAATTTCATCAATACCGCCCATTACATGAAACGGTTCCGTAATATCGTGCTTAATAAACGAAAAATTATCACCCTCGGTCATAAGATGAGAAATATTTCTCCTGCTGCCCGTACTGAAATTATCTATGCAAACTACTTTGTGCCCCTGACTAATAAGAAACTCACAAAGATGCGAGCCTATAAAACCAGCTCCTCCTGTTACTACTATTCTTTTCATTATTTACATTTACTTAAAAGTTCAGCTAACTGCTCGGCATACGGAATCATACGCTCATCAACAATATAGCGCTCATCGTCTGAAACTATCCACTCGTCAGCTTTCCAACCATATTTAACTGTTTCTCGTCCTTGAAGCCTAGCTCCTTCTTCAATAATGTCTCTTTCCACTTTCCACTTCTTATGTCGCTTGGCAAAGTCCTCCATTGAGCCGTAAAGATAATGACACAGTGCTACATTGTTATTATCTATAAAAGCTTCTTGCAAGGCCATACGATCAAAAGCACCGCCAAGCGCCACTTCTTGTCCGGCAAAATTAACTGTCTTACCATATACCTCAGCTGCATGGCTATAATACCACTTCACTGTCTCGCAGGGGCGACTGCCGCCATCAGTTCGACCATCTACTTTAATTTGATCCACCCTAACAATGGGCTTGACGGTACTCCACCCGTCTGATGTTTTACGCTTTGTAAACCATTTAAGTCTCGTTTCAGTTCGTGGCGCAGTCATAATTTGATTATTATGCCCGTACACCAACCAAGGCACAACAACTTGATCTACGCCCGGCCGGTCGACAGCTCTCAACATATCATTAACTGGGCGCATGTGAGAATCATATAAATATTCATCATCATCGAAGAAGGCCAGCCATTCAACACGTCCTTTATAGAACTCATACATTTTCATATATGCGCGCTGTTGATAACCTATACCAGGATGATACCCGTAATTATTTATTACATCTACAACTTCTCGTACCTCAGGAGCAAGTCGCTCAATAGCGTTATACGTATCATCAGTACACCGATCTAAGCAAACTATAATGCGGTCAAATCCAGAAAGATAATTATGACACAACATTTCTTGGATGTACTGGTCGGCGTTACAAACACACATGCCGACAGCTGAATAATATTTTTTTGTGATACTGTTACTCATTGTTTTATAAAGGAGTTTTTTGCTCTGCAGGAGCATATTGTTTTACTGCTGGACATAGCTTACAAATTGCCCGCGCTTTAGTGCATGAAAGGAATTGTACTAGCTCACTTCTTGTACTGCTTGGCAATAACGGCAAATAGTCCGCCGCAGCTCGCCATAACTCTCCCAACTGCCCAGTTAAATAGCCGTGCTGATATAACGCCGCCTGCGGACACATATATAAACAGCCATTTAATAATGTCACACAGTTCCTTTGTGTTGAGCATTCATGGTAGCTAGTCTCTGCGCAATCGGAGAACATAGGGACTGGTAGTTGATTTTCTATTTCGTAATACTTCTGAAAAGAATTAAAATAATTACGAACCTCAACCAGCAACTGATTAGCTTTCCAAAAAGCAACCTGCTCATCTATTTTTTTATTTAGTGGCTCCTGGTCAAAATGCTTTGAAACACGAATAAAAGTATTTGTTTCAAATATCGCCTGAAGCGTGTCTTTGTCTTCCATCGGAACTAAACCATTAGTTACAATGACTCGTGCTGAACTAGGGAACGTATCATGCACAATTCGCACAATTTGAGCTAAATTTGGATGTAGTGTAGGCTCGCCACCTAAAATACGAACTTGATGAGGCAGCAACCGCCCTTTCCACGCATTACACCACTCATACGCCTCCTCCACCGTAATCATTCCTTTTAAGAACTGCCCTAAATGCGCACAGTAATTACATTTTAGATTGCACGAATAGCAAATATTTAGCTCAAGAGCGGGAAATTCGACTGGAATATTTTCTCGTTTTGTTTCATCCTCTTCCCACCATTTCTTCTCATACATCATCTCCCAATGCCCGCGACTAGCTGGTCTTGAAGCATGTAATATTGGGGCAGAACAAATTGCATTATTGGTTGTCGGCTCCTCATGCATTTTTGAGTCTGGCGGGAAATTAAGAATAAATGCAGAGAAAATACGGTTAGAATCTAGCTGATACCATTCTGGATGTTCAAGGGCGTTCAAAAAATGTAGCGCCTGATCATCATTCTCGATATTAAACTTAGGCTGGCTAGGAACATAATTTTCTATTAAGTATTTAGCTACGGGCAGCTGTAAATTGCCGTCTAGGTATTGTTGACGTAATTTGAATATATTTTCATAGACCGTAATTAAATCATCGACGTGTCCGGCAATTACGCCAGTATTTAGCTCGCATCTATCCCCAAGAATTTTTTGAAATTCATAATAAAGGCGCGAATGGTCATACACAAAATAAGGGTGAATGATGCCTGGCGAATCTGTAGAAATTAAAATACGTCCGTCATATAGGGCATTAAACTTACCTAAAATAATATCTACTGGCTGCCTAAAAATAATATCTCGCGTATCTATAGAAACAAGATATTCAATTCCTTTCTTCTTATATTCAAGGCACTGCTCGTAAAAGTGTTTGATTTTATGCTCGTAAAAAGTTGTGTACTCCGCCTTATAGTCATAAAAAGCATAAGGAATACCTTGCTCAGCTGCGCTCTTACTAAACAGCGCAACACTTGTTGTCGTTTTACTGCCAAACGCTGCAGCACCTAAAAAAAGTGTATTTGCGCGTGTCGCGTATAATTCCCCAGGAGTAAATGCCCACACAACATTGCCGCTAGGAGCTGGGCCGCCAGAATTAAAATAACGTACCGGAGAGACTACTACACACCTAAATACATACGACCCCGCCGGTAAGACAATCTCAGGAATTAACTGCCCAGGCTTAGCTGACTCGCCGACCGCTACATCATCAATATAAAATCTAACAATGGCATTTTTTGAGTACTTTAAAGCAGACGGCGCCAGCCCACACGCAAAACGGGTCGCTTCTTCAAGATTTACACGAAATATACATTCATGCCCAAATGAGCTCCAGCCGTCCCACACTATCTTTGCCCAATCGCGATGCTCCGTTAGTAAAAAAATATCATAATCTGGTTCCTTTAACTCTCCAGCAACCTTAATCGGTACAATACTACTTTGCGACATTATTTTACGTATTTGTTCTTTTAACCCAGATTATACATTTTTTTTTTGTATACTGTTTTGTATGGCAATTACATTTGACATTTTTAAAGAGCTACACGCCCGTATAAAAAAAGGAGATTTTGAATCTGACAGGAAGCTAGCTAAAGAATACGGTATAAACAGAAACTGTATATATCAGATAAGGCGCGGTACTCACAAGTTCTTTGGGATTCTTGGCGGTTCCATGGATCCAGCTGAAGCTATTGTCTATCCGGCGCTAGACGACAGCGGCATTATAAAAAAAGCCCGATGCAAAAAATGCGGCGGGCTTTGTCAAGCTGAAATACCTTGCTACGTTTGTGCCGTACGGGAACTCGCAACAAAGAAACATGCACAGGCTTTAGCCAATATTGGCCTCTAGCTCACCCTCCGGGCCAGTAGCGCCTTCATCACCTCGCTGCCCCGTTGTTCCTGCCGCTCCGCCAGGAATAATTAATGGAGGAGAAGGCGCCTGCTGTTGCTTAACAATTGCATCGAGTGCATTTTTAACTTCTTCGATAATTTCTGCGCAGCGTTCAGGACTCTGACCAACAGTTCCTTGCAACAGTCCCATACGACCTTCACTAATGGGCAGATTTCGCAACGCCACCATAAAAAGAATATATTTTCTTAGCTCCTCATTAGCCGCAAACCAGATAATAAAGAAATCTTTAACGGTATTCTCGTCAAGAAGCCAATCCGTCATTTCAATAGCTGCCTGCTGCTCTCCTTGAGAAAGTCTTGACAGAATAGCTGGGCCTCGGTTAAATAGAAAATCATCAGCTTCAGAAAATCCAACGGTTTCTTCCATTTCAGGTGTTATAGGAACACCGACACTTCCAATAGTAGGAGATTCTTGTGAAGCAGCTTCTTTTTTACGGCACCGACAAGCGTCTTGGCAGGCAGTTACACCTGCCCCTAAGACAGCTACGGCAGCATGTAATTGTTCAACTTGAGCTTCTAATGAAGTTACGCGATCAGCTAAAGGAATTCTAGGCATTTTGTTCTTTTGTTAAAAATTAATTTCTCTTAATATACTATATTCGTATATTCGCGTCAAGATAACTTTGATTTTTTTCCATTTTAAATCTCAGTCCAGCAGTTGCTTCAGGTGATAGATCTTTCCGTTTTTCGTGTAGGGCATATACCTCGAGCTTGCTCCTAGCTGCTACTTTGGCATATACCACAAATTCCTGTAATGCCTCTGCGATATATTCGTCCACTCTCGCGCGAGAAACCTCTTTTGGAAGCATTCGCATTGCCATCGCAAGCCTTGAATCTTTTAACTCCCTAAAACTACTATCGCTAATTCTTTTGAGAATATGATTAAAACAAATCAATCTTAGTAACGGCAGCATAATTGCCAGGTGATATTCAGGCGAAATAAATGTTGGACGATGCTCAGTCATGTAGCTCCAGCACGCATTTTTATAATTTGCGTCAATAGTAGCATTAGCAAGCGTAACTGTCTTTAAGAAAGTAAAATCAGCACGATTAGCGCCTGTCAGTGTTAAACCGGTGCTCTGCGAAAGATTAAAGCCAGCAAGCGTACCGCTCTGCATCGCCCAAACAATGAGCGCAATAACCAAAATTAAACCATATATTACTGCTGGTGATAGTTCCATTTAAATAACTCCGTGAGCTGACAAAATAGCTGACTTATGGACAATAGTTGAGCTGCGTATTGCCTGCTCAATCATCTCTATATAGCCTTCATTTCTTGTAATTCGGTCGTTTAATAAAGCCACTAACCGCCTACTAATAGTTCCTCGCTTTATTAGTGATTTATAATAATTAATCTTATCTGTGCAGGCCACTAACAAAGCTGGGAGAATAATCTCATAGTAAACGTTATAGGTGTAGCTCTCAATGGCCGTCGGCACCGTTACGGAAGCGGGTAATTGCTTTTTTAAAATATTTAAAAAATTAATGTGATAGGAATTTGCATTGAAAACTTTAAGTATTTCCCTACTTTTCTTATCAAAATGCTCTTTAATGTCTTTACATTTTGCCATATCCTTGCAATGATGGTTTTTATAAATAGAAGGTACAAATGCTTTATAGGCTATGGAATTGATGATCGTATGCGCCTGTAAGGTTTCCACATCTTCTCCTGCCACAAATTCTGAAAGCAATCTACAAGAAGTTAAACCATCACTAATAGCTGACTGCACTTCAGCATCAATGTCCCTGCCTTTATTGCACAGCTCCATTAATACAAAATTATCCTCTTTATTCCAGAGCTGATCTATAGCCAACCAAACCAACGTTATTATTGTTCCAGCTAGCAGACAATAAACAACCGTAGACTGATTATCAATTTTGCCAATAGAGTCGATTATTAAAGATACGCCAAATAAAATCGCAATTGGCGAAGTCTTAGCTAGCACATTGCCCCACTGGGCAAGAGCCGCTAGATTACTTGATGCGTTAATTAGTTGGGTCAAGGTATGCCTCCATTTTGATAATGCTTAATGGCGGGGCATCTCCGGCATCTTTATGCCAGCTAAACCAAAGCATTGCGCCTCGTGGTACTTCGATAGGTTCAGAACATGCAGTGAAATACACGGGTGACTCTGTCACAGAGTGGCTAAAATCAAACTGTAAATCTTGTGCGTCCCCGTGTGGATTACACAATGACGGGATTGTCATCGGTAAAGGTCGCGGAACATCATCACACTCAAGGGCCGGGATAACGATGAAACGGCCGGTAAACATTCCAGCGTTAATATTTCCCGCCGCCCCTACTACCAATGTAAGCTTAATTCTAACCGTTCGAGCAGTAGCGTCTTCGCCATCATAAAGCGGGATATAAACACTGCCAGAAAACCCAGATTTTTGCCCTGGAAAAAAAGCTAGTGCCACCATGCCTCCTATAAAAGCATCTCTCATTTGGTCAAGATGAACTGATTGGACTGGAAGCGGAATATTACTCCACGCATCGCCAGCTACAATCTTGATCCGTCCGGAAGGTCGCTTAAACTCATCGTGCGTAAAGACATTATCAACGGAAATAACCTGACTAAAAATAGAGTCCATTTCTACCGACTCTACAACTGGCCCCCAAAAAAAACCATTCTTATCAGTAATCTGATTAAAATCGTCCGCCGTTGGTCTCGCGGTCATACTTTCCCAGCCAGGCCCAATATATTTCAAAACCCTCGGCCCAAGGAAAACTTCCGATAGTGTTTTGTTGTCTAGCTCAAGGTCAACATTTAAGTCGCCTCGTATAGCTGGTGCGCCTGTCCTAGTGCAAGTGATACTCAGCCCGGACGCTGGAGTAGTTTGAAGCGACGTTACAACTGCATCATCCGTGTTATAGGTAATGCTAGTATAATACGCCAACATCTCTTCATGCGTATCTGGTTCTGTAGTCTGCCAAACTGGCCAGTTAGGGTCGGAGGTATTCCAGCTACCCGGATTCCATGGTAATTTATCTGTATCCATCCACCAAATGCCCGTCTCATTAACTATATATAGATAATCATAAATTTCTGCAATAGCTGGTGCGGGGCCATTTTGCGCCGTATACTGGCTCCAAAATATCTTAAAAGATTCCGGCGCAACTAATGGAAATAATTCTCGTAAACTGTCAGAGGCGTTGATGTTATAACCAAACACTGCGCCAGCTGGGATACGAAAATTAGATGAAGCAAAGGCCGCACTATTAGCTGGCAACCAGCCCTCACTATCCAGGCCATTATTAAGCGACGGCCGGGCTTTCATTAAAAGACGATGATGCCGATGCCCAGATAAAATACGGTCAAGACTAATATTAACAGCAATAGTTGCTTTATTTGGCCCAACACTAACTACAAAAGCTACCGGAATACTTACAGTCGGCGCTTTAGCTGTTACGCGGCCTTCAATATTACTTAAATAGCGCACGCCTAACGATAAATAATCATAATGCGCATCTTGATTGCCACTCTCGGTAAAATCTAGCTCGACAATACCGCTTAAACAAATATCAGCAATATTAGCTGTATGTTTCTTAACAATAATGCCTAGTACATAACAAGAATTCTCAGCAATCACCTGGTCACCTTCTACACGGGTACTTACACGTGCCGGTGAAAACGCACCAGTATCTTTATTTAAGTAGACCGGCGCACCTACATGCGTATCAACATCCACAGGTTGGTTGTAGTGAATAATATTCGAGGTATCAAGATATGAGCTGATTTTCATATCCAACCTAGACATCCACTGAATCAAGTCCTGTACCGGACGATTAGCGACCTCGGGCGTGAGCGGTTCGCCAGACTCTATAAGGCGTACTTTTGACATAATTTAGAAACTGAAACCACCAATACTGTTTTGAATTCTCTCAACTGCCGTTTGTGCTTCCTTCGTAGCACACATTGGCGGCACATAATTAAACGGATAATAAGCTGGTGCTTTGATATTTACCGCACCGGCCTCAGCTACTGGCCTGTCTTTACGAGGTACGCGCTGACGTTTAGGTTTAGCTGGCGGCTCTTCATTAATAGGCTCTAATGGTGGCTCATCTTTAAACGTCTCATCAATTAGCTCGCCCATTGCTTCAGCCGTTTGTGCCGCATTAGCTTCCACCTGAGCAGGATCAATATCTTGCTCTTCATCCTCGGGATCTGACGCCAAAGCCTCAGCTACAGTCTCTTCTACTTCTTCCTGAGTTTGTGCCTGCTCCGCGGGATCTAGAAGTGGATCAGCTGCATTTTCAATCTCAGCTGACGAATCGACCAGTTGCTCTACGTCTGTACTTAATTCTCTTGCTTTTCTACCTGCTTTTGCCATTTTATGTTAATTGGTTAAGTTTAATCGGAAAGTTATCGCTGTCTGGGCAACCTGTGAAAAAGGCATCTGATTTTCTCTGACAAAGTAGCCTCTTGCCCAAACAATATCTCTTGTTATATCATCTATCGCTGTTCCGTGTGTCGGCGAGCTAACTAAAGCAATACCATAAATTATTGCGCCAGCTGTCGATTTGCCACCGACTCCAGTATTGCCTACACAAATGCCATTAAAAAATAATGTAATATCGTTTGGATTATCTGGATTTATTTTAGGCGTAACCGAAGCTACAGGAATGCGTAAGAAATCTTGATTTCCAGCTTGGTTTGCTCGCAAATTCAAATAATAATCATCATCCGCTGGGTTAGCTACAGGAGGATTAATTGGACTTGAGGTTCCCGCCTGGAACTCTAAATATAAAACATTCGGCGAAGAATTTCTATCACCGGATAAAAGTCTTGCTAATATCCGGTTAGCTGAATTTGATACAACCACTGAATTCGACATAGTATTTATTATAACGGGTTAGCTATTATTCTCGTGTAACAGGGCACCAACCCTTACGATTGAAACGCCCCAAATGAATTGTCATTGATTTAAGCTTATCTCTTACTCGATAACCTGTTTCCAGAATACCTAAGCCCCTCAACGCAATATCGTCATTACTTTCCCCTAAGATAGTAATTTCATCAGGTAACTCCAGACATTGCTGAATTAATAATGCCGACCAGGGTGGCGTCAATCTACGAATAGGTAAATGATCTAAATTTAGATCAGTAGGGTATTTAACATAATCTAGCTTTAAAAGCGTAAAGTGGTATCTACCTATGTGCTCTGCAAAAAAACGATATGGATTTATTTGGATCTCATTAGACTGTTTTTGACAAAGCTCAATTACTTCATTTACTGAAGTACCATGTAACTGGCAATGCTTTTCAAAATCCTGCCAAAATCTTTCGACATCAAATCTATTTCCCTCTACTGGAAATCGCTTTTGGTCTCCCACTTCATAAATATCCTTATACTCGTTAGCAAATACCAGCCCATAGAAGTATTCAACCCCTAGAAATCTTCTAGGAATTAAAATAGCTGACACCTCATCAGGCTGGGCTAACTGATTGAGATAGATGGGCTTGAACTCAGCTGTAATAGGGTCGCCTTGCTGAAGCACGTCACCTATTTCCACCGCCACTTTATGCCCCGCAGGAATTACATAATCATTCTTATCTGTAATAACAGACCAAAGAGCTGTTGCCACTACTGTTTCTTTTTCTTTAGCTATTACATTCCCTGTAACCTCAGAAAGAATAGTGAATATGTTGGTTGAGCTGGCGCCATCAATATAGGCGTTGAAGATGTTGTCAACCACGCTCCTATAAGCATGACTAGAGCTAGATTCAAGATTAAGTAAAACACCAAAGTGCTTAAATATCCAACGGAAGTCTTGCTCAACATGAGTTAAAAACCAAGTTCGAGGTTTACCATCTTTACACGGATCTTCAAAGAACTCGACTGAGTCCTTGAATAATCTAAAATCTTTACCGGGAAACAGTGTAATAGTAGGATTTGTTACATCATCTACTATTGAATTAATCGAAACTACATTGCTAAGCGGCAGCTTATAATACGTCTTGGTCGGGTTTGGCTTTCCATAGCGATGGTAGAGAGCTGTCCACTCTGTAGTAAGATTAGCTCCGCCCGGTTGAACATTATCGACAGGCCGTATAAAAGGTAGAAATGTAGCAAGGTCATTATCAAAATGCGTAAAGGCAGCTGGCGTATTATTTCTTTCAGCGGGGTCTAAATAAAAGGTGTAATAACGTTCTCTATGATAAATAGGGATCTTAGCCCTAAACGCAGATAAAGCCAGCTCGTGCCAGTTTTGCTCTACCTGCTCCTGCAGCCTGAGCGCTCCTTCAAAAAGACCGGACACAAACGGGTCGTCCTGAAAATTTTGACTCCAGTACGTCCCCAATAATCGAAATAATTGCCTTCGTGTAAGCATTAATTTGTTGGTTGCGGGCAGGTGCCAGTATAAGTAAAGTAACCCGGATACCTTACTAAATGATCCACTGAAGGATTCTGCTTAATAATATTTGGCCCAATTACCCATTTATTCGGGTCGTCGCACATCGGCGTAGGGGCAGGAGGATAATCGCTCGGGCCTCTGGCTGGCACATAATCAGGCAGCGGCTGCTGCGCTGGCGGATCCCAAGGACGCCAATATGCTGGTGCGGCTTTAGCCGGATAAAATTTCATTATCTTTGATAAGATAACTTCCTGAACAGCCTGATCTTCTTCAATTAACTGCTTGAGCGTAACTAACTTAATACTCAGCTCCGCTCCATCTAAATTGATAATAAGCGCCGGTTCGTCTCTTTTCTCGCTATTACTGCCATCAAACGCTGTAACCATGTCTTTTTCTCCTCATTATTCTTTTTGTCATCAATCTTAAAAATTGTACTTTCGGTGCCACCGCAGGCGCACGGCACAATATAACTAATAATATCCTCGTTATCTTCGACAACAGTATTATTAGTCAAGAAATTGTCACAATCTTTACACTTTATATAAAACGCCCTAGGCATTATTTCACCTTTTCAAACATTTCAAGAATGCTCTCCGTCGTACCTTCCGTTAACTTGAGCTGACTTAATTGATAGCGCCAGGCAGCTAAATTTGACAATACTTCATCATTTATATCCGTTAACTTAGTGAAAAACCCTTCCATAGTATCAGGGTCAGTAGCCTGAGCATCATCAAACATTGGCTCAGGTAAAAAGTTAACTAAAACATTTGGCAGCCCTCTTACGCCCATCCATTTAAGCGTTTCTTCGATATACCCTATTATTTCCTCTGAAAAAGTCTCCTTTTCAGTTGGAGGATATAAAAGACATATTTCAAGAACAGCCCAACTTAAATCCGCCGGCTCCATTGGCTGAGCTACCGGAGTGTCCACGCCATCACCGTTAAGAGCATTACATAAAGTAATGAAAACAGGTAGCTCATTAAACACTGCATCAGAAGTGACAACTTCTCTAGCTGCCATTATCTTATCAAAAACATCCGGCTCAATTTTTACATTTAATTCTGATGCAATTTCAAGCTGAACTGTTTTTGGCTCCCACTGAAACCACTCTGGCGGAAATAAATCGCACAATCCCAGAAAAGCTACTGAACCATAGGTAGCTGGCTGACTAAGAAGCTGGGCAAGAGCGCGCCTTGCCTGATGCGCTTTTGGATTTATAGTGCCGGTTCTATTGATTGCCATAGCTCTATTATACTACGACATACCCTTGTTTAACAATTTCCTTATATCTCCTATGGGCAGCAGCATAAGCTTCAAGATCGACATCTGGTACTTGATTTAAGTTACCGTTTCTGCCTATTTCCTTAGCTCGTTTATTTATGGCTTTTTCAAGAGCTAAAGTCTCGTTTATATCTCTAACTATGTTATCCGCCATTATTTGCCGAAGATCATATTTATAGACTTCGTGAGTTGCTTCAGCCGTAGCTGCGCTCTTGCCAACAGTACCAGCTCCTAAAGCAGCTATTAAAGTTCCAACACTCAATTTAAGAAATTCACGTCTCTTCATATTAACTATTATATTTAATCCTCTATAGCGTCCAACTCGAGCCTGTCCTCCCTGTACCGACTACAACCATAACACTCAAAGACTTTATAGCCTGGCTTGCAATGAGAGTAAATTCCCAAATTTTCTGCCTTGACACACTCCATACACCAATAAATTTCACAACACTCAAAATAAATCCACTGACCAGCAGCCAGGGAATTACCACACTCACTACAAATGTCAGGTTCCGAACTAGCCGCTGCGGCCGCCACACATACTTTACTCATAATTTACCCTCCACAAGCTGCTTTAGCTTAAATTCAGCTTCCTTTTTGGTCTTAGCCCACCGACAACTACTAAATAAACAATATTTCCCTAAGCTAGCTTCATCATAGCCAGAAATATCGTCATATTTAACTAACACACATTTCTGTATCTTGTCCTCATTTAAAGACAGCTTAGTCATCTTTACTTTAACAACTTTCTTGATGGCATCTAAAACAACCCAGCCGTCAAAGAACTGCTTATCCTCTAAACCGCCCCAAAGCCAAATTGGGTATGCATAATAATCTACTGACATATTCTTTTAAGTTCTTGTTGAAGAATTTTACTACAAATACGCTCTAACGTTAAATACTTCTCACAAAATTGTTTCATTCGCCGCCGCCAAGCAAAACATTCCTCTTCAGAAATAGATGTGACAATTTTAGGTATTTCAGCTAGCTTATCGGGCGTAACCACTATAACTAAGTTTTTCCAATCAACCTCGTCTTCGTACGGAAAAATAGGTTGGTCAGTAATATAGATCGGGATTGTCCCGGCAGCTAAAGCTTCGTATATTCTATAAGTAGTTGGGCCGCAGCCTCTTGGGCACAAGGCAAAAGAAGCATTTCGCAATTCCTCTAAATAATCCGTGTACCTTAATTTCTCAGTCCATTTAACAAAGTCACAACATTTACTGAACTCATTGCTTTTTAGTCGTACCCAATGCGGGCTCTCGCCGCCAAGACAATAAAGAATTAACGTTCGCTTAATATCGCTTAAACTGGCCATCTGATAATGTCGCAGCTCTCTTACATGTACTAGCGGTATTATACTATGTTCTGGCGTATGATCTACATCACAACTGTTATAGCCGCCGCCGCAGTAAAGAAAGAAATTTTTTGGATGCTTAATAAACGGCGATTGATCCATATTCCTTGTTACAGCCGAGCTAAAGTAATTAAAAGCATCACTGCAGCTGTCAAAAATTTCTTGCAATTGCTCAAAATAAATTTTACTAATTGCGGAAGTATGGTGGCGCAGCTCCCAGGCCTGAGACCATTGAATAGGTAAATAAACTGACTTTAACTCAGCTCCTTCCTTGATGCGCTGAATAATATGCGCTGTATAGTCCATAGGGAAAATACCTGGACGAATATTTATACGATTAAATTCATCCAGCCTCTCTTTACACAACTCAAAAATACGTTCTTGTTCTTTTTGTATTTCAGTCATTAGATGTTTGGGTGCGCAGAGTAAATGATGTCGGACGCTGGAATATGCTTTAGCTGAACTTGATACACTAGCGCTACGCTACGCTGCTGACATATTGTTTTACGCCCAACTACTCGGTATCTTTCCGAAGTGGTAGCGTCAATCCACACATCATTCTGATTGGGCGAGTATAACGAAGTAATTCTACCTTGAATCGGATTGTCATCAATCGGGCCTCGAAAATCATCTAGCTTATCGCTATTGGCATCTATTGCTGTAATTTCCATCCCACACTCAATGGGATTAAAATAACCACCAATAAAGCTAGTTCCAAGACAAATTGGACACTGATCCCTTTTATTAATGTCTGTTAGTAAATCATTACACACATTGCATTTTACCCCTAACCATTTACGTTTCAAAAGAAATCCAGGCGATTTATGATATAGCTGCCTATTTTCAGCTCGAATAATTCTAAGCGCAGTCCTATACTCCGTAAAAGATAATTTAGAGAATAATGTAGTTGGTTGCGATTCATAAGTTTTAAGCGGCCCTTTTAAAACCAACTTATAAGCCCCGCCCATACGCTGCCCATGATGCCGTTTCACTGTGTCAGCAAGCTTAAACTGAATATCTCCTTCATAAACTAACAGCCATGAATCTTCAGCTAAATCAAATTTACTATAGAATAATTGAAGTACTGTATTTGGATGCAATGCTTCCGTAAAATTTCTATTTTGCTGCCAAGTTATAATAGTTGATCCTTCAACTGATGGCCACACATCAAGCTTGTAGAACGGCGTAAAAGCCACTCTCTCTATCTGAATCGCCGGATCCCTGACCTGTTGATCTATTGGATGTAATTCAAGAGGTTTTGGCGTTTCAGCTATAATGCGCTCCGGTTTTGTATACGGCGAGCTAGCTCGGAAGTGTTCAAGTGTTCTGACGGGCATAATTAAATTATAACATTAGCTAAAAAAAAGGAGCTATAAGCTAGCTCCCTTCTAGCGCTACACTCCTGGCGAATCCTCAATCATTTTTGAGATCCAATACCATTGACTGGTACGTAGATCCGAGGGCACCGGATAAGTAACTAGTGGGTTACTCCCGTCTATGTGGCGAAGAATGTTTTTATCCGCGTCAAATTCAACGCGGATTAGCGTTGAATTGTGAGTAAGCCCGAACCAGTAAGAGCCACTGACCAGCGGCTTTCCCCCGAGCACAATTAATGAAAAATTTTCTTTCTCACTGCTCTCGCGCGAGAAAGTAATTTCTTCAGCTCCACAATTTTCTGATAGCGGGTCATATGCGGCCGCTAAGGTCTCAGCTAAGCGCGTGTCTTGTGCCGAAATGATCTCGGCTCCCTCAAGATCTGCTGCGTAGCCGAAATTGCTTGTATCAGTCATTTAGAATTCCTTTCCTTTAAGGTCACGGCGAAATTACCGTTCAAGATTTTTTACCTTAAAAGTCAGTTTATTTAAGTATAAAAAAAGAGCGCCGGTAAACCCCTAAACCGACGCCCCACGTTAGTGCCAGAAAGGACAAACAACACTAACTACTATCTTGCGCTTGCGCAGCTATACTGCACTCTAATTTCGTCACACTCTTCATTTGGATTAACTTGTACGCCCTCATTAAAATACTTAAGGGTACTAATACCGCTCCAGCCAGCTTGCTTGTTGAACTCTTTCTCAGCTAGCTCAATGACATAATTCTTAACCGGATCCATGTTAAAAAATTGCTCATAGTCATTTACTGGACTAGGATCGTCTTTAACCAACGGAAGACCAAGAGTAATAAGACATTTATTACTATTAAGCCCGCCGTCTCGTTTGATCTCAACCACTGTAATTTGTTTAATCCTAGCTTCTACTGATTTAATATCCCAAGTCATTCTTTTGTTACCTCGTTACTGTTATTTTATTCCCCCTCACGCCCATATATTGTATCGTAATTTTTTCTGTAGTGTTAGAAAGTCTTTTAAATTCATCAAAATCACTTTCAGGGATAGTAGCTAAAATCTTTGCGATTTCATTAATATTATTAGAAAAATTTTGAGTAGCTGCTCCCTGACCACACCCAGCACATTTCTCAGGCTGTACCCGCCAACTAGCTGACAATCCTCTCAGAAATGGAAAGCGAGCCACTACCTCCGGATAGCGCGTCAACCCAACCAGCCAATTTGACGTTAATCTCATTCGTAACTATTTTACCCATAAATACCTGCCTGCCTATCCCTAATTAACTGATGCAGCTGAGGATATTTTGCCTCTAGCGCCCTCAAAGCTCGTCTATTGCCGCCGCCTCTAAAATTGTCAAACATTAATGTACTATCACCTGCATGCTTAAACTCAAATATATTTGACCACAATTTACTCGCCCCCGCTAAGAAATGTTTTGTACCTTTCAATACCGCCATAGCCCAAAACCACATATCGTCAGCTGTAGGCGCAATTTCCTTAAAAAGCTGGCTATTAGCTACATCAGCATAAAAGGAATTAGGCGGATACAAAATCATCCCAACACCTAGCGGAAAGGCAGCTGGATATATTCCTTTTCCAAGTATGGACTGCCACTCTCGATACAGCTTAAATTGAGTATCAGCCTCAAATTCTATTTGTCGCATGCATGTGCCGACTATGCAAGCTGGATTTTCAGCACTATGTTTAACTAAGTGCTCGACACTATCAAGAGCATAAAAACAATCATCATCCGCTGTAATAATCGTATCATCGGGAAACTCCTGTAAAGCCCAAACTAGCTTTGAATACGACTTAATTGGTTCATACCCTTCTCTAATTTCAAGACCAGCTATATTTTTTAACTCAGCTGTTGCAGCATCATTTGTGTCTAAATAAAGAATTACTTTGTCAGCTTTATGCGTTTGATTAAGCAAGCTATAAATCGCATGCGGGGCCGATTCAGCTAATCTGCGACCATGACTTGTTAAAGAAATTATTAATTTACCACTCATAAAAAAATTGCTCAAAATCGTCTCGATTTATTTGCTCAATAGCTTTTCTCGAAGTTTCATTCAATATATCCCTATAAGATAATTGCTTACTAAATGTAGTAAAAATACGCTCAGTAACTTTGGTTATTATAGGGAAGCTAGAGCGTAGCTTATTAATCCGCTCGGACACCTGCCTAATAATAAGGTCTAATCCTTCTTCAAATCTAAATATTTCAATTGACGGGTCAATTTTATTGTCTGCCCACAAATACCCACACATGGGCTGCGTCACATACGGCCACGCACCGCGACCGCCTTCATACAGTAAAAATTCATTTATATTCTTAAAGGGCTTATTTTTGCGTAAATCAACTGCCCAACCTTCCTTAAACTCGCTATTAGGGTCAGCCATTTTTTCAAAATGATAATAGCTAGAGAGGGTTTTACTAAATGGATTGCGGACAATTGCAAATTTATAGTATGTGTCCCAAATTTCTGGCCCAAGCAATTGTTGCAGTTCATGTGCCTTGGCGTGCTTTAGCCCAAAGTGCAAGCCGTCAGCTAACCTACCGCGCGGCCCTTCAGCTGATGGAGTGCGCCCAAAGGGGCAGGATAAAGACAGCACACCATCCATTGTACTAAATTGTTTCTCAATACTTGTCCCACCTGTCTTAGGCAAATGAATAAATAGAAATTTATATTTATGCGAAATTATCATAATGGCTTACTTAAATGATTACTTATTTGCGCCCAATAAGCTGGCGGCGCCTGTGACTGCTCCATATACTCTAAATAAGTCTCACAAAGATTGCACTCAGCAAAAGGATAGAGATGTAAATATTCTCTAACGGCGGTGAGATTTGCAGAAGATAAATCAAGCCCAGCAAATGGCGCTAACTTCTTGTAATAATCGTCATGTATTGGAGTTCCGTCTTTTTTACCATAATGAAGAAACAGCATCCTAGCTGCATGTCTGGGACAGCGATAAAGCTTACCTTTGTGTACTACTTTATTATGGCGTGGCGGACAATTTACCGAAAAATCCCTCTCTTCAGATAAAGAGATTAAAGGCATGTCAGCAAATCTCTTTTCTACATAATCGTACTTAAAGCCTTCAGCAGTTAGCCAATCTCGCATATTAACTAAATTCCGGTCATAGCCTCGGCCATGTGGCGTAATTATAAGATAGAACAATGGATATTTCTCATATAACTCAGCTATCCGATCTTTGAAAAGAAATAGCTGAGTTCCATTAGTAGCGATGCTTATTTGCGTATTTATGGAGAAATAGTCATAAATACTTTCAACGGCCTCAAATATTTTGTCATGTAAAAATGGCTCGCCGCCATTTAAGCGCACTTCATCTGGAACTAAAAAATTAGAAGCTAGCTGAAGGTCATCCGATATTTCCTGTAACGGCAGCTCCCAATCCTGTAAAGGACTGAAATGAGCGCAGCCACGACAGCTCAAATTACATTTACTTGTAATTTGTAGCTCCAGTCTAGCTATTCTGACTAATTTATTCATAAGGTTTAATTTTGCCAGGCTTTAAATTTAAGAGTCCTTTTTGTTCTTCGATAAGTCGCCGCTGCTCTTTCAAGTAGTTCCTGCCACTTAGTACAGGACATATTTCGGGCTCACTAACACGCTGTTCAAGTAAGACAAGCCGATCTGTTAAATCTAACAAAGCTACCGCCTGAGCATTTTGTACTCGTACAATCTCAATTAATTTAGCTGTCAATTCCCAATCGTTCATATGTTGTATTTTACCGTATCTTAGCTAGACTTTAACTATGGCGGTTAATCTTAAATACAACATCAGAAAGCTGAAGTGTATTTTGCATTTAGGGCGGGCATGCTGGAACTGCGGATATAATCGTTGCCTTGATGCTTTAGACTTTCATCATCTGCCCGAATATGAAAAGTTGTATGACATTAGCTGGGGCATTAAACGTTATCCTTTTGAACACGTAATGGTCGAGCTAGAGAAATGCGCCCTTTTGTGCGCTAACTGCCATAGAGAAACACACGCTAATTTAGGAAAATGGCAGCTGAGGGATATTGATAAAGACGAGCTATTTGAGAAGTACGGAGCTGAGTTTTAAGTCTCGCGCGAGAAAACATCATTTTCTAACGCCCATTGATATGTCTTTCTTATTCCTTCCCGAATTTGTGTCATCTTAGCTGGGCGCTCAATAATACTGAAAAGCCTGCTATCGTCTAATTCACGTAAAGGCGCACCATCAGGCTTAATATTGTCATAAGTCATTAAACCTTTATAGCCAATTACTTCAGCTATAGTCTGAGCTAAATTGTGAATAGACAGCTTAATTGATCCGCCTATATTGTAAATACATCTTGTTCCTCGTGCCCAAGTATAATTTTTAAGCATTGGAACTTCCATAAGTCGGACAGCAATATCGGCTAAATCGTCAACATATAGAAATTCTCGAACAGCTTTACCGCTTCCCCACAGAGAAACAACATCTGCATTCGACAATTTAGCTCGGTGAAACTTCCTAATTAAAGCTGGAAGTACGTGACTACTTTGTGGATCAAAATTGTCGTTAGGCCCATAAAGATTACAAGGTACAAGAGTATAGTATTGCGTGTCATATTGTTTGTTATACATCTGACACATTTTAGCTGCCGTGACTTTAGCTACCGCATAACCCTCATTAGTAGGTTCAAAAAGACCATTACAAATTGATTCTTCTTTTATTGGAGTCGGTGCTTCTCTAGGATACATACAAACACTGCCTAGATTAAGTAGTTTCTTTACTCCGTATTTATGCGCCGCATGAATTATATTTGCAGAAATCATGAGATTGTCGTACAAGAATTCAGCTTGCGCATTGTTGTTAGCTAGAATACCACCTACTTTAGCCGCACAATTAAAAACAACATCCGGACGGATGTTATTGATTATGTAACAAGCTAAATCCTTTTCCCTCAAGTCATGTACACGACTGTTCTCTTCTGGAAAAAGTTTCGGCTGCTTTTCTAAATATGAACTCCAAGTTCTTTCCGTAAAAACATTCTCATAACCTTTTTCCTTAAGATTGCGGATAATAGCTGAACCAACCAACCCTGTGTGCCCAGCTACGTAAATTCGATCTTTTTTATTCATAAAATGATTATAACTAAAAATTCAAAATCTTCAACTTTACCACTCATAACCTAAAAGCTCAAAATCTCTTTTATAAAACACTTCAATTACGTCACGAGCCTCACAATTAATTACTTCACGATAATTACGCCGACACTGACGCGCCTTAGTGTTAACTTGTTGCGATAACACACTAATAATAGGAAATTCTTTATCTTTTTTTTGGATATTTTTACTTATCGTTGTTACCGCATTATTCAACCCATCTTCAAATTTAAATATTTCACAATCAATTCTATCGTCGACATATATATATTCTATTTGTGAACGAAGTGCTTCATCTTTAAGTTTTAAAAATTTTTCAGTTAAAAGCCTAATAATCCATGAATTTAAATCAAGAATATCCTTACCATTAAGCATCATTAGTTTAACTAACCAAGGTTCACTACAATAGCCACACATGGCCCTAAAAAACCAATACATACTTATAATGCGATCAAATGGATTACGTACTATACTAAAACGATAATAAGAATTATAAATTTCATTACCCCACAACCATTTAATAAAATTTAAGTCAGCATGTTTATAGACAGCTATAGACGGTTTATCAAAAAAATTAAACACTTCGCCAGATAATACGCATGCTTCACAAATATTAAATTCAGCTTCAATACTAGTGCCAGCTGTCTTAGGAATATGAACAAAAATATATTTAGACTTATGCGAAATTATCATATTTTAACTTTCTCTAATATAGCTCTAACAGCATTATGATAAACCAACATACTATAATCATCTTCCTTACTCTGATTATCTAGTCCTTTAAAATAATCTACATTGTGCTCTATGCCATTAAAACGATTTTTACATCTACTATGACGCATAACCCAGTCTTCTAAACTACCAGTGATATAATGCGCTATATTTGACGACTGACTCAACGATATGAAACTTGTTTTATTGTAATGAAGCTGCTCAATATTTTTCCAATCTTGAAGAGGCTTATCTGAAATTAATAAACCATTTGCATCACGTGTACATCCATCAATCGTTTTGCAAAAATGAATAAAACACCAACGATCATTTTTAACAAGCCTATCTACTTTAATAATAGATTTAAATTGAGCTGGTTTTAGCATATAGCTATTAATCAAAGGCATTCGTTTTGTTAATGCCGACAATCGTGTATTAGGTAATTTAATTGTCCTAACATTATTATTAGATCCATAAATTTTCCACCAAAACAATATCTGACTTGTATCTAAAGCAAAAGTATCAATAATATCATTAATTTTACGTTGCTTAAAATCATAAAATAATTCATCGACATCCCAAATAGCCAACCACTCAACTTCTTTACTAACCAAATCATAAATCAAATTATAGGCTTTTTCTTGAAAATCCCAACCAGGATTGTTATTAACATAAGGCAATATCACTACCTTATCTAAGACAAACTGTGGTAAATTCATTATTTTATTAAACGTATTATCTATTTCGCCATCAATTTTATGCAATACAACTAGTATCTTATCAAAACCTATTAAATAATGATGAACAATCCATTCTTGAATATACGCTTCTTCTAATCTAGCTACACAACCAATAGCTGACTTATAACGTTTTTTACACATTGCTTTATTACAGACTAGCGACTCGATCACGTTGTTGATAAAAGTATTTATTAGAATTATTAAAACAATGCATACATAAAACCATCTTACCTTGATAATCTTTAATAAGCTTACTAACCTCTAAATACCAATCTTTTTTCACTGGTACACTGAGTATTTGAAAAATATCCGGATAAGGTAAGTTACATAACTTAAAAGCATCGTGGCCAGGTGCTCCGCAAATGCTTATACGATTATCCGTAAAAGTCAATCCGCACATACATTTACAAGGAATAGAATAAGTCTCATCAATTGACGCTATTCTACGCCCAAAATAATGTCTTTCAAAAATTCTAACTTTATTATGTGTCAATAATTCTCTTATATGTATTTTTTTTTCATCATCTAAAAACTCATACAAACTAATACTAGTTTTATCAACATAATTTAAAACAGTAGTCAATAACGCAGTATCTTGTAAAAATAAAAGACCATTTGTAACTAAATTAATGCATTTGGCTATTTTACTTTGATGTAATAAAGGTAAACCCTCTAATAAATTTTCCCAACATAATGGTTCACCAATCGCATTAATGTTTAAAGTCTCTATAATGTAATCAGAATCATGACAGCTAATTATGAATTTTTCTAAAGCAGAAATACTCAAATGCCACTGAGCATACTCAGTACGACAAGCTAAATGAGCACAATTTTTACAATTTAAATTACACTTACCCACCACTGACATATTTAATTCAGGTATTAACATAATTAAATCCCTCCACTGTCTTAATAAACCGCGCATCAGTGATTAAAGACTGACCGACATCTTGTCCACAAAAAGAATTATTACTTATAAAAATTTTTAAATTATTTTCTCTACACCAAGGAAAAATTAAACAATCTATAGCCGGTAAACGGCCATCTGAAGAAACCCATTTACAATTATTCGTATGTGCGTCATAAAAAATTTTATTTGATTTAATATCATTAATTAATTTAGCTCGCCATTCACCAGCTTGAAAACAAACGCACTGAAATCCGTGTATGTAATCAACCGTTCCAACTAAATCTGTTAACTTTAAATAACTCTCTGGCTCCTTTGAATATGGCCAACCAGTATGACCTGCCATTAATATTTTCCAATCAAATGGTAGCTGATTAATATGTGCTTCTAATACTGACTGAAAATCCCACCTAAAATAGGCATCATCTTCAAAAAAACATAAAATATCTTTTTCAGATAATGCCGTCTCAAGTAAATTTGCCACACTTATTGCATGATCGTAATACTGAGTACGATAAAACTTGAGATCCTTAGGTATTAAACTTCTTTTTTCAACATACCACATGAAAAAAGAATAATTATCTATGCCAGCAACTTTACACATATTAGCTATACGTCTTCGACGTTCTGCACTTATAGTGCACCCCTCTGAACCACAGCTAAGTATTTTATAGTTAAAGACCATATCAAAAATTATCCCCTAAAACATCACTAAGCACTTGCCTAGCATATCCGCCTTTAAAATCTCTATTTTCGGGAGCTAAATGAAATAAACCTGGAAAATGATAAAATATTGCTTTTCCATTATCTACATTAGGCTGACAGCTGGTAAAAATCTGCTTATTTTTATCCAAAGAAATATCTAACCAAAACTTTTCATTTGCCTGTTCATATAAATATTTTTCATAAAAAAGCTTTTGCAACATATACTGATCTTCCGGAAATTGATCATCAGAAGAAATATAATTATGCAAGTGCTCTAATAACCTTATCACATCTAAACGATTACCGCCATAGGCTCCGCTATTAGGTGAAAAAATTAAATTAGAGTTCTTATCCTTAAAACATCGTATAAAATCTTCACTATTACGCGGCCATAATGGCGCTTCAGCAGTTAAAGCTAAATAGGGTACTTTTGCATACTCTGTGGAGACTATTACACCATTATCAGGAAGTCGTGCCTCAAATACAGATGAATCTGCACAGATAAATGTGTCCGAATAATCCGCTAGAATTACTTTCTTATGTGGTAAAATATTCAAATATTTTAGCCCAATACGCAGCTTATCTAACCATTTTGCCCTACCAAGCTCAGGTCTAAACCTTTCACCAGCTCCTGCAAAAACTAACGGAACTTTAAAATAATCACATGTTTTTTTTAATAAACTATCCGGAACATTAGGATAAATACTAAAAGCTACTATCGCAAAATTTTCAGACATCTTTACATAACTGATCTACCAGCTTAAAGTAAGCTTCTGTAAGAGGCTGACCAGGAAAATGGATTATCGGGCTTATATTAGTTAACCCTGTTTCTAATATACGAGCTGACATTAATTGTCCCGTTCTATCTACCTGTATCAAAGGTATGCCACATGCTTGTAAAATATGAATACAAAATTGATCATCCCAACGTTTTTGCTGCTTTAACGCATAATTAAAAGCATACAGACTAGCTATATCATTTTTTGTTAAATTATTAAAATGACCACAATTCCTTTTTTGATCAAGGCATTCAAATACAAATAAAATATGCTGACATAGCTTAATAATTAAATTTATTTGCCCAGCAAAAACACCGGCATTTAAAACCACCAACTCCTGATCTTTAGCTACTTTATCTCTAAACCATTTTTCATTATAAGGATAAAGCACATCGGCCCATCCTTTATTAAATAATACACACTTTAAATCTAACGTATTATATATTCTTAAAAGTTCACAAACTGGCGCAGTAAATAATACATCACGCGAATCAAAGAAAAACAGGTGCTCTACTCCCTGTTGTAATAATTTTTTTGCACCCGCTAATAATGGATTAATTTTTAAAGCTATATAATCATGAACATTTAACGCATTAGTCTCTTCCCAATACAACCAATAAAGCGGTACTCCAAAGTACTTAGCTGTCTTACGAATACCATACGTATATTCCTGTAAACCTGTATTAACAGCTGTGCTGCAAAATCTTGTATTTTCTAACGTAGCTAACATGTGGAAATAAGGAACCTATTTTGCTCTTCAGCCGTATATGCTTCTAAACTATCATATAAAATAGTAGACTGCATTTTACCTGTTTGAATACTAGGACTTCCGCCCTGTCCTACATAACTTTTTTGTGGACAAAATATTTTTAAATGTTGCACTTCTGGGTCATGATAAAACATACAATCAAGTCCGCCAGGAGAATTATAGATTGCTGCACTTAATTCCATATATGAAAAATTATTACGATATGCAATACACTGTGTACCATGAAATTCAGCTAATTGCCTATAATTATTTACTTCTTTTTTTACTTGAAATATTTGAGTATACCCTGGAATAAAAATTTCCCATTCCTCAGGTAAATTGGCTAAATCTTTTTCAAATCTTTTAACAAAATCTGGAAAGACTATAGCATCATCCTCAAAACATAATAAATTACCAGTATAAGTACGCAAAATTTTTGCAAAATGTTTAGTGCCACCTAAAGGAGGATCTACAGCAACAACACTAATACTATATTCACCAATATTGCTTCTTTTAAAATATTGACGTAATCTTGCAATACGTTCTGTACTTATTTTATGATCAGTTGACAAAATAACAATTTTAAAATCAGCTAAGTTCATTATTCCCCCAAATCAAATATGTTATGAATATTTTGTGATTTATCGCATTTAAATTTTTTTATCTTATCCGCTAATATTGGATAATGAGCAATAACCGCATTCAACTGTTTAACATTACCGCCTTCAAACGCATTATATTTCCAAAGACAAGTACCACCTGCTTCCATTGACTGATCAATTAATAAAAGATTACGCCTAATTTTTTGAGCTAATGGTTTATCAATAAAACTCACAGGTTTATTGTTTAATATACGCATAGCAAATAACCAAATTTCATCAGCTTTAGGAGTCAGAGTAAGGAACAATTCTTTATTAAATACGTCACTATGAAAACTATTTGGGGGTATTAAACAACCATGCATATTAAGCGGACTATCTATATTTTTACATGGGCAACAACGAGTATGACACAACTTATACCGATCTTCATCGTAATACACCCCTTCAGAGGTTAAGCATGTCATGGAACCCGTCTTTTGATACTGCTCTACTAAACTGCGCAACCAATCCCTCGGATAATAAGCATCATCGTCTGCCAATACAACTAAATCATTTGGAAATTCTTGAAGCGCCCAAAACCATTTAGAGTGTACTCCAATATTTTCATATCCTGCGCGTATTTCTAAACCTAGCTGAGCTAATGCTTTAAATTTTTCACGCACTATACCTAAATAAGGATCTGCGTCTTTATCTAAATATAAAATTACCTTACTTGGAATATCTTGGTCTAATAACGTACTTAAAGCTCTAAAAAGAACCTCATTTATCCGCTTACCGTGACTTGTTAACGAAATTATTGTTTTCATGTTTTTTATATGCTAATAATTTTCTATTATTTTGCATTGTTATTGAATTATACATTTGCCTACTGACAGCATGTCGTTGTTCTTCATTAAAAAAGGCATGAGCTAAATGCCTAATAAATCCGCCAGATGTCGAGTTTAATAAAGCGTATTCCTCATGTTTTAATATTACTGGTCTACCATATTTTTTAAATGTAAATTCACTAAACGCCAGCTGTTCCACTGGCCAGGTCTGTTTTGTATGTTCCCATTCAGCTAAGTTTACAATTTCATATAGTTCTTTCCAAATATCATGAACCATAGGAACATTCGCCATCAATATTACACCCAAACATGCCTCGGCATCATTAAAGGTTACTTTTTCATTAAGCTTGTTTGGTACAACATGTATTAAATGCCAAGGCTCGAAATCTTGTAACACATCTTCATAGAGTGAGATATTATGACTATAAAAACAAGCGTCTGCATCAAGATAAAGTAAATAATCACAATCAACTAACTGACGTTGAATATGTCGCACTTTTTCCCAATTAACATGTCTATCTTGTGGCAAGTCTTCCTTAGCTATTTCCTCAACACTATATTCGTATCCATGAATATCACAGTATAACTGATTTATTGGACGAATATACTTATTAAACCAACTATCTTTACAACATAAATCTCCCCAAATATATTGACTAACTTTTAACTTTATTTCTGAAACAGGTAAACCTCCAACAGCTCTAAAAGGTGCTCTAGTATCATCAGTTACTTTTTTACCGCCATCTTGTCCAACAATACTTTGCTTAGTCAAATAAAATTTAACATTATTTTTTAAACACCATTCGGCAATTAAAGTATCTACGCCAAAAGGGTGATTTACATTAATTTCAATGTCCTCATTAATAATGGCCGTAGCTAGCTTTTTACGCCACTCACCTGCCCGCAATAAAACACATTGAGTCCCCCAAAAACGACTAGCTTGTATATAATTTGCTTCCACTAGCTCAGCATCTTTAACTGTCATCCACCCAGCAATAGCTATATCCCAGAAAGCTGGCAAGTTATTCAATTCATTCTTTAATCTATCCTTAAAATTAACCGGCAATCTCGCATCATCCTCAAAATAAATTATGTCATGGTCCGCGTATTCATTTATAATTTTTGCAAAATGTAAATCACAACCTCTATTACCCCACAAAGGATTATCCGTCTCCTTTTTAACATATACAGGTAATATATCTAAAACATAATCTGTTATGCCCGCACTTTTAAAATTTTTCTTTAATTTTAATATCCGCTCCGTACTAATCTCATTATCTGTGGTAGCTACAATAACGAGATAACGTTTAAACCATTCTTCTTTCTTAGCTTCAGTAGCTAATTTAAGCTCTACCATCTTCTTATTACGCTGCATTAATGCTGAATTAAATATTCTTTCAAATTCAGCTGTATCTCTTAAACATTCAATAAAATTCCGAATAAAATATCCATAGGCAGATTGAAGCTTATAATATTCTCGCTCCAATTCAAAAACGTCTACAAATTTAGGATAAACAAAATTACCTAAAGCCAACTCTACATCTGGATATTGTTTCTTAGTATATGCGCCCAATGTAGTATCCGGTACCGACTGCCAATAATCTAATACTTTATGCGATTCTTCACTATTTTTATATAGCATTACAGCTAATAACGGTTTTGAATGTACTAAAAACTGTTCACTCACAGTACCTGTTGAAGTTAGTATATGTTTTGTTAAATTAGTCTCTAACTTAGCTACATAGTCAGCTAATGATATACTATGCTCATAAAATATACAATCGCCTTCTAAAGACAGTAAATAATCACAATTATTTAAATGTTTTTTTATTGTTGGAATAAGCTGCCACATAGCATTTCGATCTGACAAACTTACCGCTACGTGTTCACAGATATATTCGTAACCATGAAGTTCACAATAATTTCTATTAATAGGCTCAATATATTTTTTAAACCAATGATTTTCATCAGTCCACTCTCCAAAAATCATTTGTAAAATTTTTATTTTTTTATTAGATTTATTAAAAATAAAATCATTTCTTTCTATAATTTCATTATGTAATTTTTTTGAAATCTCTTCAGGCACTAAACCTGCATACGCTGAAAAATAGCGTATTAAATAAGAATCAGTCCCGCATAAACGATAATAATCTTTTAAAACAGTTATTTTATTTGGATATTTTTTTGCTAATTCAAACAATGCAACATGCGGGCCACACTCACTCCACTGACCGCAAGGATATACATTAGTCGTATCAACATCACCTAACCACTCAGCGACTATATCTTTTGCAATCTGTGTATTTTTTATTAGCATTACTTCAGTATGTGCTTGACCAACCACATCAAAAGCTACTAACGATTGCATATTATTTATTTTAGAAGAGGGTACCACAATTAAACTACTTTCTAACTCATTAGATAACTCTTCTAAAATACTTAAATTGTGATCATAAAACAGGCATGAAGCCGATAAACAACATGCCCATGCATCAGGATTACAATAATTTAATGCCAAGCGATAACCATACTTAAAATAATAATCATGATGTTTAGAAAATTCTTTAACATTAGGCGCTATAAAAACAGCATAGCTAAAGCCCATTCTATTACAATAAGCCTCATTTATTGGCTCAACATACTGCCTAAACCAACTATTTGGTAATGCCTGCTCTTCTGTTATTATTTGAAAAACATTTAATCGACTCATACTAATATCAACATACTCTATAGGAACTTGCCCAATACCGCATGGAATCATAGTGAAACCAGAGCGGTATCGTTTATACACATTGGCACTTATTACTTTTTTTGCTTTATATAGTGTCATAATATCTGTAAAAAAACTCGCTAGACTCTCACTACTAGTTTCTTCACAAAAAAACATTGAATGACCTAATTGACCTGTTGTTACCTTAAAATTAAATTTTTCTTGTAATAATTCTCGAATGAATTCATTAGAACAAATCAAAATTAAATTACTAGTTGATACTTCAGCAGTACTGATAATCTCTTCTATTTTTTTTATAAGATTTAAAATTAGCTCAGAGCCTCTGTAACCATAATCTTTTTTCCAATTATCATACCATCGAACATGTAATGCCGTATACTCACTGTTGTTTAACTCCTTAAGACAATTCGCAATAGCTGCTAAACCAATTTCACTCATATCTGGAGTAATTAACCATTCGAATTCAGTTAAATTTAACGGATCTACAGGCCACTCATGACCATCACAAAAAACAATACCTTCACTATTAACATGCTCAAGAAGCCAATTATATACTCGTTCTTTAGAGCGGTCATTACCGGGTAATTGAAAATAATGAACTTGTTCATTATTGTATAAAAAAGAATTTGACCAGCTAAAAAATTTATGAAATGATTTATTTTTTGGAATTACTGGGGTTATCTTTAATGAATCTCCAAATAACTGTTTTAAGTAAATAAAAAATTTACAAAAATCAAAATAACCCTGATAAGTCCAAATTACCCTAATTTCTTTTATCAACGAATTATCAAAATATTTAGACATAATTTAAATCCTTACCAACTGTAATTAAAAAGTTCAAAATCTTTTTGATACTTTTTCTCAATATATTTTCTAACCATAGAACTTAATACCTCTCGATAATGACCTTGTTGTCTTCTATGTTCTGAATGAATCCTATAACTTATTGGAGAATAAACTAATTCTTGGTTCATATTATTTGTATTAATTTTTTTAATAATTTCTTGTAAAGCAGCGTCTAAAGTATCTTCATATTTAAAAATATCAACCTTAATTTTATCTTTAGATGTGCAGAAAAATGACTGTGGATAAAATAAGGCCATTGTCCAAGTAATGTCACCGCCTTGAATAAATGTATCTAAGCTACTAACATCTTTATTTAAATTTTTTGCAATAACCTTAATATATGAAATATTATGTTCAAGGCCTGTCCTGAAATACCAATATTGAGAAATAAATCTGTCATATGGATTTCTAACTATGCTAAATAAATAATAATTACTAAATATATTAGCGCCATATACTAACTTTAATGCTTTAGTAGAGATATGTGATGCATTTAATTCTAGCCCCCATTTTTTTAACGTAACAGTGTCACATACTTTAGCCGTGCTATCAATATTAAGTAATTGTGAATATAAGCTACTACCACCAACTTTAGGTATATGGCAAAAGATGTATTTATTTTTATGCGAAATTAACATATTTTATTTAACAGTATTGGACTCCACCCACTGCCTCGCTTCTTGTTCATCTGCAAACCGCTTCTCACCAACACCTAAACATCGTGCAATATACGGTAACGGTATATTCTCTACTGCATTAGCTGCTTCAATAACTGAACCAAGCCAAAAAGAAAATGGCTCTGTTACGAAACTTCCATCTGCGACCCACTTCAAATCCAGTATAAGTTTCATTTCTTTTTCTTAACTATCTCAAATCCCTCTGGAACCCAAAACTCAGCTCTACATAATTAATTTCTTCTGTCATGTTTTTTTAAATTGTTTTCGTAGTTTACTCATAAGCCCCTCACCAAGCTAAAGGCTTGCCACATTACCTTATCCATGTCCAAATATTGATAGCTCCCCAATCTACCACCAAAATAGAGATTGCTATAATTTAGCTTCTCCTTATACCTCTTATATAGTCCAGTATTGTAGCAATCATTAACCGGATACATTCGCTCCTGCCCCTCGCCTCGTCGGAAGCTAGCTGGCACCTCATAAGTTACAACAGAAGTCTCAAATGAATCAGCCGTATCCGGGTAAAAATATTTATGCTCCGTTGCCCTAGTATAAGGAACCTCCCATTCCGGGAAATTAATTACAGCATTACCAAATAAATTATCCTTTACCTCACGCTCCAAAAAATTAATTGTGCGATACTCTAGCTCCCCCTCAGAATAACCTGAAATGACATCTAAGCTGCCACTGTAGATAATTCTGTGATATTCATTTAAGCTAGCTAATAAATCCTTATGATAAAATGTTCGGCCATATTCAACATCAATACCTTCAAGCATTTTGTCGAACATCGCCGAATAGCCATTAATGGGTATTCCCTGATATTTATCTAAAAACATCCGAGTTTCAAACGTATCGCGCCATTTAATGCGCTTCATTGCGGCCTGGACTACATTAAGACCAGTGTTCCCCATTAAACCCGGACGACCAATAAAACAATCCTCGCCCCACATTTTTCTGGAATAATCGCGGAAGAGCTTCTCAAAAATCAAAGAATGCTCATCTTTAGTTAAACCATTTCCCTTAATCCCAAGCTGCTGATATGTCAGCTTATTCGGCGGAAAAGAAATATATTGCCCACCAACAAAGCTAAATACTCGGTGGACATAATTATTAAAAGAAGTAAACCTATTAATAAAACTCCATATTTGCTCATTGTCTGTATGAAAAATATGGGGCCCATAAGTGTGAACTATCAATCCGCTAGCTCGCCTCTCGTCCCGACAAATACCGCCAGGTTTCTTACCCCGCTCAATGACCTTTACTTTGTGCCCGGCATCAGCCAGGAGCCTAGCACACGTACAACCAAATAATCCAGCTCCAATTACTAATACTTTCATCTTGTTCTTTGTTTGAGGTTTTCCTCCAGTATAACAAATCTCGGTCAAAAGTCAGCATTTTCTCTCGTAGCTAAATTATGGATAATATCGGCCTTTACGTCAGGATGCTGTTTTATGCAAAAAGCCACTTCATCCGCCATATTTAAATTGGGAGCTGAAGCTAAGCTGTCAGTCCCCAATAATACCTTTACACCTAAATCCAGCATCTTTTTCAATGGATATGGCTTATGACGAAAATAAAAATGCGACCTAGGACAATATACTACAGACATATGTGGGTGCTCAGCTAGGAACTTGAGCTCATTGTCCTCTAAATAATTACCGTGCACAATAAATACCCTAGGAGCTACGCTCAATAACTTCAGATAATCTAGCGGCTGATACCCTAATAAAATATTAGCCGGATTATAATAACGATCCATTCTTGTTTTATGTAGCTCCAACATTGCGCCAGTGCGACATCTTAATAATTCCAATTCCTCCAGCGTCTCAGCTAAATGAATAGAAATCGGGACTTTTTTGTTTATTGCGTAACCAATTAATTCAGGATGGACAGAATACGGTGCATGAAGGGCAATTCCAGCTGCCTTCTTGACCTGCGATAATTGCCTAATGGCCTGCTCTGCATATTCTGCACGCCAACCTAAGACAGCACAAAAAGGAAGCCAATTGGGCAATTCTTCAGCTAATTTATCAATACACCCAATAGGGGCAAAATCAATTATGGCATCACTATTGCCTAGCTGGCTATAACCTAGCTTAATTCCTTCCTCCTCTCTAGGTGCAGCCTGCTGCTTCCAAATAATTAACTGCGTAGCCCACTCTAAAAAAGAACGATCTTCACAAATAATGGGCGATCCAATTTGACTTAAATTAAGATGTGCGTGCGCGTTGAAGTACATAAAGTCTGATCCAATTAATTAATCCGGCAGCTGCAATCATGAATAGTACCCCATAAAGAATTGCCGTAAATGTAATCCCAACCAATATACATACAATTATCGCCACAATATTAGCCAGCATAAAGCAAGCAAAGGCCTCTAAATACCTTTGAGATAAAAGCATTACGCCAATTATGTTCAGCGACATAATAAATGTGTCAGCGTACGGGTAATTAGCTGGGACTGGGAATAAATAAGGGAACAGCTGATGGCTTACTGAATTTAAATGCCCAAATATCGCCATAGCTAACATCACAATAAATATTCCTTGAGCTAACAAATAGCCGTCTAAACGTTTTATTAAAACTCGCTCATCTTTTCTTTTCCAATACCAAATTGCATAAAGTGCCACGCCAAAAAAGAATAGCTGAATTATTACACTAGCGTACAGCTGGACTTGATAAAAAAGAGCAAAGAATAATAGGCCTTGAATTATGCAATAATACCAAGTCCAAATACTATTTCTGACAGAATAATAGGCAGAAAGGATGCCGACTAGAATGGCGCTGGCCTCAATGTAGCTAAGCTCATACCCAAATATGGTCGCCATTATGTTTTCAATACTAAAAAATTCAATCATTTTAAAATTAATAATCCTTCGATCCAAAGGCCATCTATGTTGTTATTTTTAAAGGTATTTACTGCGTTGTCAATGCTTTCAATAATTGGCTCCTGTACATTGAAGGACGTATTGCACAGCATGGGAATATCTGTCAGGTTATTAAATTCCTCCAAAACCTCTTTAAAGCGTCTAGGATGCTCTCTTATTGACTGCAGCCTAGCTGTGCCGTTGTGATGCAGGATAGCTGGCACCTTGCTCTTCTGCGCTTCTTTAACCGGAAAAGCTTCAGTCATAAATGGAGAATAAACATAACCCTCAAACCAATTATGCCCTTCTCGGTCAAGAACTGCTGGGGCAACTGGTCGAAAATGCTGGCGTTTTTTAATTTCATTAAGCCTGTCTCGACTAATAATTGTCCTGGGGTCAGCTGTTATAGTACGATTACCTAAAGCTCGCGGCCCGAATTCACTGCGTCCGTCAAAAATAGCGATAATCTTGCCGTCTATTAATAATTTAGCTATTTCAGCTGGGGACGCTTCCCAGTAATTTAATTCCAATTCTGTTAGCTTTTGCCTTACTTCTCCCTGCGAGTAACTTGTACCCCAGGATGCGTGCGGCATACGGAATTTACTGGGATCTTCAAGGGCTAAGCACGCAGCGCCTAAAGCTAGTCCGCAGTCACTTGCCGCTGGCGGCACGAAAATATTATCCCACCTACCTGTCTGCCTGATTTTATTAACTAATTGGCAGCTCATTGCACAACCACCAGCAAAACATAAATTACGAATTGATTGATCAGCGCATAAAGTCAGAATATCCAAATGACGTAGCTCAAAATAAGTCTGGATGGTGTGGGCGACATTAGCTTGCTCCTCTTCTGTATGAGCAGCTGCAGTGTAGCTCATAAATTCCTTTAAAACATCAGTATTTGGGATTAACTCATTATTCTCCCAGCTAAATAATTCTCCAGTTAAGATTTTTGTACCATATGCTGACAGCGCCATTAGCGCTCCTTCGCTGCCCAATCCCATTCGATGTGATGTTCGTGTGTACCAGAAGCCCATCGTATTATAGGAATCACGATCAGGCTCTTCTACCTCTTGTACCCATTCAGGGCCTAAATGTCGGCACCTATGCTGCCAAACGGGCGTAATATTGTGTCCTTGCTGAATAGATAATGTAATCGAGAGATTATCATCCCCAGCGTGATCAGACGTCAGGACGTAAGCTAGGTCAAAGCCAGAAGGGTAATATGCACTAGCTGCATGACAGGCGTGATGCCCGTACATGTTTTCTTGTTCAGCTAGTTCCCGGGTATTTTCAATAAATAGTCGTAAAGAACAATTTTCAGATAATCTAGTTAAAGGGACAGAATTACAATGTGCGACCTTTGAATATTTAGTATTATTTATTCGCTTATAACCCTGTATTGGGAGCCGCTTCCCTTCTGTTGTGAAATTAGACGAATGCCCTACGCCATCTGCCTTCTTTTTACGATTAAATCGTTCTTCCTCTAATAGCAGCTCCGGGCCAGCTTCCTTAATCACAGCTAACCCAATGTCATGTGTGATAACATGTGCGCCTAATATCTTTTTCGAGTCTTTAGCTACCTGCCTGTACTGCTGAAGAATATTGGTTTTATCTAATTCAGCTCGTTGTGGGCCCATATATGCGTAGTGCGCAAATAATTTCCCGCCTACTACTAAATTATGCCGACCCATTATTTTAGGTAAATAATCGCCAAGAAGATGCTCATCATTTCTGTCTCCCTTAAAAATATCGGGGCCTAATTGCGCCATATCATGCCCAAAATAGGCAATAACATTAATCACACAATAATCATCCAGTACTCTAGTTGACGGAAAGCGTAAACTGTCCAAAGCATCATTAGCCCAGCAATCCAGCAATATTTCATGCCATTTTTCAGCGCCATTCCCGCGATTAAGTATTTCATTAGCTACCTTATTGCCCTTTTGAGCTAATGTCTCTAAATATTCAGCTCGCTTTTTTGTAGCTATATGGTCATTTACTACATTTGGTAGAACTATAAGGGGTTCAGGATTACGCACACGATAGCCCACTAATTCAGCTATTGCGCCATCTTCTACAAAAACAATATCATCATCTATCTTTATATAGACAGTATTCTCTTCACAAGTAGTCTGATAAAACCTAGCTACGCCGCAGCTATTTAAATTATCATTGGGCGGATTAACAAGAATTACGTCTTTTTGAAGGCTAATCCAATCTAAATCATCATTATTTTTCGTATTTATCCATAGGCGTATTTCATCTATTACGGTGCAGCGCTGCAGATACGGAAGCAATATTTCAAGATATTTCCGCCGACCACTTGGTACACAAGCTACAATTTTATAATTTTCAAAGCTCATTTATTACAATGCCCAGGTATGTTCCCAATGATGCACGCTGAATGATTCCGGCTTAATATAATCTTCCCAGTTTTTATCTCTATCGGAAAAAGGAAAGGGATAAAAATAATCTAAAGGATATATTGTTACAGCTTTAGGAAAAAAAGGCTTAATATGTTCACCAAATATCGAGGGAAGCGTAGCGTAGCTAAATTTTGCCCTCAAGTAATACCTGCACATAGCGTGCATTAATGGGTGCTCTTTTTCTGCCCCGATAATACCGCAACCTACGGCAAAATCATCTTCTTTCTCGTATTCCTTACCAACAAAACATTTATTAATTAATAATTCATCCAGCGGTTTTAATATTCGCGTATCAGTATCTAGCCAAATACCTCCAAAGTCAGCTAACACCTGGAATCTTACATAATCTGCAACAAATGCCCATTTTTTCCTTTTAGCAGCCTCTCTAATATAAGGACACCAATTTAAATCAAAATTATCCTCATTCCATAGCTTCAGCTCATAATTTGGCAATAACCTTTCCCAAGACTCTAGGCACTCTACTCTTAGTGAGCTAGAGGTTAGCTCGCTAGCCCCAAACCAGGCATAATGTATTATTTTAGGAATCATATTAAATTATTCTCTTTGCACCATTTAGCCCAATAAGCAACGCCAGCATATTTCACAGTAACACTTGAATGTAAAATGCTTGCGTTATTAGGTTTACCTGAAACATTTCCATATTCCCTCATTTTAGCTAGCGGCTCGTCATGTTCCTGTGTCCAGGCAAATAAATATCTTTTATCGTCTGTCTCAATTAAATTAGGATAATACAGAGAAGCTAGCTGCAATAATAATTGATCATCGTTAATCCACTGATGTAATTGCCCATAAAACATTGGGTCTCTCATGCAATATTCAGCTACGCCCTGGCGAGGTTGATCGGCCATTAATTCTCGCTGTATTTCAATTACTCTAATAAACAGCTCTTTTATCGCACTAATTGACCCAAATAATGCCCCGGCATTTAAATGCTTTCCTTCAGCTAAAATCCAGCTCTTATACTCAGCATTCTGATATGGATAAATATGATTATCTAATTCTCTATTAAATAATACTGTCCCTGGTTTATAAATATCAAGGGCTTTTTGTATTATTGTGGGAAAATTATCAGTAAATACAATATCAGCTGAATCCAAAATAAATGTGTGAGTAATTCCTTGAGCTTGTAAGTAGCTAGCTTGCCGGAGGAATTGCTGTATTTTATGGTAGGTGAAGCCTTTCCATTGTTCTCTGAAACTGAGCCATTTAAGTGGAATTTGAAACTTCCTAGCTGATCTAATGAAAGTATCTATCTTTTGATAAGTGCTATTTTCATAGGCTGCGACAGAAAGAATAGCTGTATTTGAGCCAAAGCCACTAGCTTCAAAGAATTGATCTGGTAGTGCATTTGTGAAGCCATTAATATTACTTACAAGAGGAGTACCATATTCCTGTATGGCCTGTGTAAATCTAGTGCTGTGCATTATTTGTTAGAGCCGCAGCTACTGCAGCTACGACGCTGCTGTATTGTGTAGCGTTGTACCTGTATTATAGTGTTTTTTAAGCTGGCGGGTTCTCGCGCGAGAATGTCGCTATGAAATACACATGATTCTTTGTTGCAATTAGTCGAGCAGTTAGCTGGTTGTCCTTTTTTACACTGTACTTGCCAGCCTCCTTCACACTTAATTGGCCGTATTCTAGCCCAAATACATGGGAGTCTCATGGCTATTGCCTCCTAAGGCTTGAGGCCTTTAGGAGGCCTCTATTAATTTAAGCTACCTTCTTACTCTGTTGGTATTCTTTTATATTACGGAACAATATCGTAGGCTTTTTAATTAAGCTACCTTCTTACTCATATTGTTTTATTAGCCCTCAAGGTACAGGCCTTTAATGGTTCTCTAGAACTATCGCTTTATTTATTTAATTGCCCGTTGTTTTGTATTGGGCTTTTATAGTTGCCTACAACTATCGGAAAGAACGATTAATCTTTATGTCCTTACTATTATTATATCTAAAAAAAAAGGAGCCTAGGCTCCTTTTTCAATTTAGCTCTTTGGTTTCTTTGGTATTGGGTAATTTTCAAAGAGTTTATTCCAAAGTTCTTTTCTTTCTTTGGCAAAGGCTGCTAGTTCGGCATCAAGCTCTTTCAAACGAGTTTCGATTTCATTCCGCCTAGTTTTCAGTTCTTTCGATGACATTGCGTTTATTTCAGCAGCGGTCATTGGGGTCAATTTCTTTGGCCCAGGTTTAATTTCCGCGGTTGTTGCGGCGATTACGGCTGGGTCTTTGGCTGTACCTTTTTTAGGTTTTCTTGGTGTTGACATTTTAATCTCCTTTCATTGTTAAAGTATGTCAAGGTTTTATGCCAGCTAAACTGTAGCTTTTTAATAGTAAAAAAAGGAGCAGCCTAAGCTGCTCATTATTAAGTGAAGGATTTACTGCTGCGGATAATACGGCAGTCAAAGCTAGCGGCTTGTCGAGCATGCGCCAGGCGTTCTTCACACGCTTGTTCTGCTGCTTCTGCGACTGTTATGCCCTTTATTTTTTGGGCTGCCATGGCCGCTGCTTGTTGTGGGTTCTTTATGACGCTATTAACGTTATAGCGGAAGTCACAGAGGCTTTCACCGGGTTTTCCCAACTGAAGGTCTCTATCACTTTCTATGTCTCTTTTGAAGACGATGAAAAACACTGCGACGGACTTTGCGTCCATTTCCAGTGCTGTTGGTAGCAAACTTACTATTTCAGCCACGACTGAAACAGTAAGTTTGCAGCTTGCTGTTTCCAGAACTTGCTTAATTGTAGCGAGTTCTGCTTCTTCCACTGCGTCTATAGGCGCATACAGAAAAGTTTTCTTAGCCTTTTTAGGCATACTGACTCCTTTCATAAATAGGGGTTAAAGAATATCAAAATTATTTACCTTAGAAGGGGCTACCTTTTAGCTAAAAAAAGGAGGGAGCTAAGCTCCCTTGTTTTTAGCCATAGCCTCGGTTCCGTCTTTTACCTCCGGGCTTCTTAGGGCACGGCGGGCTAAGAGGTGGTACAGAGGGATTAAGAATAGCTTCAAGCTTATTCTTAAATCGGTAAATTTCGGAGCGGTGCGTACTCTCTAGAAATAATCCTATTTCTACTCTGAGTGATTCCGTCTTCTTTGGCTCACCAAGTTTCTTGATGTCGTGGAGCAGGCGTAAGCTGGCGATTAACGTTTTCTTATCCTCTGCTCCAAGTTCGGGATTATCTGCGGCACGTTCAGCAATATTACTGAGATGCAGATAACAATGCGATTCTAGTTCCTTTATTCGTAAAGAATCCATCCACATAAGGGGGGTTAAAGTGATACTACATAAATACTTACCTTATTTAAATAATTCTTTTAAGCTAAAAAAGGGAGAGAAGGTTGTTACACCTTATCTCCCGTAGAGCTAAGCTCTAGCACGGCTGCTATTTTTAGGCAGCAGACTCGTATGCATCTAACACCATATCAATAGCCTCTATTTCTGCATTGAGTGCTGCTATGATCGCTTTTTGCTTTAGCGCTCTTTCCCGATAATCTTTTTTGTCTTTTTTATGGCCGTTAGGGTCTTTGCTTAGATCGCCATATAAGCTAGCGGATTTATCTAGCTCAACAATAGCTTCCAGTAATACGCTACGGGCATAGACTGTTGCACGATATGCAGACTCTACGCTGTGCGGGCCATCTTCGAGGTAGCACGCTGCTACGACTCTTTTCTTCGTCATAATTTCCTTTCATAAAAGGGTTAAAGAATATCAACTTTATTTACCCGTAAATTAGCTACCTTTTAGCTAAAAAAGAGGGAGCTAAGCTCCCTCTTTTTATTTCCTTTTAGGTTTCAGCAAGTTTTGCCAATTGACTAAACTTTCGTTGTAGCAGTCAAGTGCATAATCACGAGCCACCACTAACCCTGCCCGTTGGTTATTTACGGACATTGTCATTATTTGTTCTGCCAATGCTCGGTATTCCCACCACTTTAACACTGCATCCGCTAAGGCGCAGCTTATCAAACCTTTTTTCAGGTTCCGAATCAGCTGCATATCAGCTTCTTCGGAAACGCCAAAACCTTGGGCGAGCAAAATCGCCGCCATACTAACTCTCGATACATTCATAAGCTCTCAGTACAAATCCTTTCGTGTTACGAGCAGCCGCCGCAGCAACCATGCTCTACGTTAATATTCACCACTTTGAGCAACAGCGCCCTAGCAGCCGGACCAAATTGATCCATTTCCTTCTGAATATGCTCATCACCATACTCCTCTTGCCAATCTATCGTCCAAGGGCCTTCGCCCTGGCTGATGTCCGAGGTGGTATAGTCATATGTACAATACCCTCCAGACGTAAGACATCTTTTCCAAGAATATCTTGTTTTAGTATTATTTCTATCAACAGTATCAAAGACTAATGTGCCCGAACATAAATTTGGCCATTTACCGCTATATGATACAAATTTAATATCTTGAATATCTACGAATTTAGCTGCTTTCTTAGGCATTAGCGTGTTGCGCCGTAAGGTTTTATTAAGTTACATCTTTTACTCTTTGCGTATTATTTACCAGAAGTCTCGAGGTCGTACAGCCGGCCGCTCCAACGTGACCTCCACCGTTCTTACCGATTTTAGAGCCATCAGCTGCCTTCTCGCTCCCCCAGAACTTACAAAATTCAGCACAATCATAGTGTCCGTTTGAATATAAGCTGTAATTGTAGTCCTCTCCGTCCCAGAAATATAAGACGCATACAACAGCTTCTTTATAGTATCTCCCAAAAATATCGGAATTAAATCCGAAAGTATTGATAGCATAGCACCAAGTCCCATCAGGTAGCTGCGCTCTCATTAGTCCACGCTTTCTGCGACCCCAGTGCTTAGCTTTCTCTTTACGCCATAACTCCTTACCGCGAGCTAGGTATCCTTCGAGCAATTCATCATTACCTAGTATTGCCGCCATAAAATTAGCGTCATCTATTGGGTAGCTCATTTCATACGCTGTACAATTTAAGTGCCGTGAATCCTCATCACTATGAACCCAACGATCATAGTCATCAGTAAGCATGATACCCCGAGGAGCTGGGCCGCCCATTAGCTCATCCCAGGTAATTAGGGCACCGCAACGGCCGCCAGAAATAACTACATAGTCATCCTGAAGCCAGGGCAGATTGAGCTTGATTACATCCTCAGAAACAATGTGGTGATCGAACCAAATCAAACCACCTGGCTCAATTGCGTCATGAACATATTGAAGAATGTCTACGGTCTCTTCTGTAAAAGAATGATCAAGAATAAATCCAAGATCAAATTTCCCAGGAGGCAGCTTGGTTTCAGCTGGCGTTTTGGGGTAGTTCATTAAAACTACAGTAATATTCAGCGTGAGCTGACTAAAATGTTCTGTTAAAGCTTTATGGCACGCAAAGAGACTAGCTTCTCCATCTAGGTCGGTATGTGTGCAAATTAAGACATTAATAGATTGTCGTCCTTGGAATTTCTTGACAAATTTAGATAAGATATTTGTTTTTGGTTTCATCTAGTTAAATTTAATAAGATTACATGTATATATACCACAATAGAAAAGCACTTTCTATTGAAAACTAAAAAAAGAGAGTCAGTACCAGTAAAGTTTACTTTGCTAGCTATATACTGCTCTCTCCCAGCAACCCTTAACCGGTACACGAAGGTATCGCTGTGATTACGCAAATAATCATCATTGCCATAGCTGTGATAATTATTGTGGTTCCGATTAAACCGATCCATTTTGTAATAGTGTCTTCCATGACAAGCTCCTTTCATTTGGTTATGGATGCGCTTATTCGCGCAATCCCGTGATTGGCGTGAATCTGCGGAGAAGAATACTCCACGGATATTGTTTGCTTAATACCAGAAGAACAGCATCCGGTAAATAAGGCGATACACCACAAAAGTGCAACAACTGCACATAATGTGATAAACATACTGCTTGAAGGTCTCATTTTCAATCCTTGTTAAAGTGATTATCTTCAAGATTAACTACCAAGATAGTGGCTAATTTTAAAGGTAAAAAAAGGGCGCTAATGCGCCCGCGCCAAAGGCGCTGAATCATCTTTTGTATCGACGCATTAGCGTTTCAACTTCTTCACGAAATGTTACCCCGCCTAGCGCTACTTCTTTATTTTCCCATTTTTCATATTCTTTTCTAAATGGGCCAAAAGTTAGCTGAGCTACCTTGCTGTCCGACACTAATAATTGCTCATTCATCCTGTTTAAGAATTTTAAAGCAGCTTTAGGGTCGTCCTTTAGGGCAATTAAGCGATCATCAATGAAAGCTTCGACGTGAGAACGTCTAAGCCTAGCAACATCGCGGCGAATTTTAGCCGCTATAAGGCTCGATGAGCTTTCAACTTCAATGTTCACGGGTACGGTGCAAGCTTTGTCTAGATTACACTCGTGGCACACGAGCTGCTCATTATACGGAGAATCTTCTCCCTTATTTGCATGAGGGTTGTTATGATCTAAAGAAAACCTTCGATCTTCTTCAGCATAAACTCCAATTCCATATTTAACGTGCAACACTTCGCCGCCAGGATCTAATGACACTTGTTTTTCTAACCAGTAAGATTTAACCTTTCTTTTACAAAGGGGGCACCTCTTAATACCTTTGAGCACAAGTTGACGATACATTGCTTTATAGTAGTTTAATAAGCAATTAATCCGTTTATCGTCGATAACAAAAGAAAACTGAGTTCGTGATACTTTGTCACTGTAACTAGGCAATAATTCAGCTTGCAATTCAGGCGGGTATTGCTTTTTTATCGCCTGGAATTCTTCTTCGCCATAGCAGTAAATGACATTAATATGCTTACGAACTTTGCTAGTAAACTTCATTAGTTCTATTGTGGTTAGCTCGCGGAGCTTAACAACTTCTCTAATTACGTTCTTTCTAGCTTTCTTCCCTTTCCTTCCCATAATAACCTCCTTTCTATCTGGTGTAATAACATCGCGTTATTACAATTTTATGTACCATAAAAAAAGGAGGATATGATAATATATCCTCACGGGTAATTAAGACATAAGAACCTTTAATTGACGCTCAACCTCAGTTAAACGCCTATCAAAATCTTCTGATGATGACTGAAGAACTGTTTCAACCATGGCTTTCTGTTGTAACGTTTTCTCCCATTTATTAAAGAAATTGGCGCCAACTGCACCCATTTCTTTAAACGCAGCTTTTAATGCTGCTCGACGACCGCCATCATGGATTAACATTGCCTCTAACTGCTCTTCAGCTAAGGAAACACGCCGCTTAACTACAGCAATCAAGGATAAGATCTCATCCCTGGATTCTTGAAGTTTAAGTTCTTTTTTGAGTAAGAGAGCCGCTTCTCGTTCCTTTTCCTGGCGTATTTGTTCAGCCCTTATGGCCTGAAGTAAGTCATCACTCGATTTAACCGAAGCATCAATGACAAGCGCTCCCTTTGCCTGATTGCATGTTGCGCACATCGGCTGGTAATTGCTCATTTCATTTAGGCCGCCTGCTGCCTTAGGACGTATATGATCCTTTGTCAACAAAACTTCGTCTGTGCCTACAACAGCATAGACATTAACGGACAACTTATCCATATCCGCCCCGCTAAGAGGTCGCTCAATTGCCCAAAGCGATCCTTCGACCCCACAAGCTACACAACGAGCACCGTCTCGCAGAAATACACGATGTCTGTCGGATAAGCACACAATAGAATGCCCTTCGATCTTACAGGTGTATCGTCCTGGATCCACGTCTTTGTAGTGTATCAGCGATAAGCCCTGCTTCTCAATAATCCCCTTTGAGCGACGGGTTATCTGAATATTGTCTAGGTAGCACTGCCGTAACCAACGCTTCTGCTCGTCAGTTAGAATGTGCAGCCTTTTCACTCCTTCTATCATAACACTCCTTTCAAGCTACGACTCCTTCGTAGTAGGATAGTAACCTCATGTCACTACACGGTTATATGCCAGTTAACCTATAACTATTTAACCGTCATGCGCGAACCAATTGGCATCTTCTTCATTTATAAAAGGACTTATTGGCGGCCTGTGCGGCGCGTCATTTGGAAGATTAGGCAATACTGATTTAATAATCGGATTTGGCTGCCCTGGCTTTTGCTTAGTAAAATCAGTACGCCCAACAACAGCTGGATAAAATGAAGGCCCAAACGGATCAGCTGTCAGTCCCTTCTGTGTAGCCTCTAAAATAGACTGCTTTTGATATGATCCGCCCATTCGAGTTAACCAATCATTACTATATCTAGTATTGGCCATAGCTCGTACCATATTAGATTGAAATTTAGCTGGATTAGGATTTGCTGTAATTTTATCTATTCCATATTTCTTTAGGTTAGCTAACACGCTGGGCCGTAGCTTAGTTCCAATCGTATAATGCAATACAGGTTCTTCTAAATATTGATTTGCAAAGTATTCAGGGCGACCAATTTGGGAATCTTCACGAGGCTCATAGTCAGCTTCATACTGGGAATATGATACTGTCTCATCTGGCAAATAATTACCGTGTTCTTCACTAATTCTTACATGGTCTATCAATCCTTTAGCTAGCAACTCAATATTCCGTTTATTAGCTCGTGTGCCAGCTGCTCCTAAGGTATCACTAAATGCCTGTACAAAATACCTTCGCCCTTCTCCAATGCCTTTATGGTGCACGACTTCAGCCGGATTTGGCAGCCCGTCAGAAAGAGTGTCGCCGGCTTCAATAACATCACCAACTTTTACCGTTGGCTTATTTGTATGCGGGATAATATGTTGCTGATTATTTATCGTAACTATTTGATTACCTAGCTCATCTGGCTCTATTTTTGTGACTTTCCCATCCTCTTGTGAATGAATAGCTCCCTCATAGACCGACGGAACTTGTAGCATCTGATTTAAACTTTTAAACCCTGATACCGCCTTAGCTGTCCCGCCCGCCACGCCGCCAGAATTATGTGTTATTAGGCCGTTGGCCAGTAGGTAGAGATGAGTTCGATTTGCAATCTCTAAATCATATACTTGTTGTACGCCTATGCCTTTTGAACTAATTAACGTATATTTTTTATCTTTTTCCTGTGTTTTTAAACTGATGTTATCTAAATTATTTTTTAATTTAGATCGTTTTACACCGTATAAAGGTATTTCCGTATAAAACAATTTAATATCTTTTCGTCTTAAAATATTAAAAGAATAAAGTGTTCGTTTTCGTCCCGAAGTTGTTTTATAAACTCTGGTGCTATGAATCCCAAAACGCACCTCTAATAAATTACGTAATTCACGTACCATTTGCTCAGAAGTAGAGCCAAAGCTCAGCGCTAGCGTGTTTTTCTTAGTCACGTATATACTGCCATCCGTTATCCACAACCCTCCAATTAATGCAGCTATGGACGTTTTATCCCAGGCTTTAACTACCTCAGGAATAAATTTTTGGTGAGATTTAGCCCCGTATAAATTCAACTCTTTTAACCATTGCTTCAATGGATTGCGCTCAGATGAAGTCACTCGACCTAAGTTATCGCGTGCAGTTATTTTATTTTTTAAGCGAGAAATACGATAGTAGCCGTAATGATCTGTTAATTCAGTTATTTTTAAGTTAAACAAATACATGTATGCCTGTAATTGCGGCACTAAAGTATCGTCATGGCATGACAAGAATACGCCATTAACACTTTTAACAAAACAACCATCACCTAATAAAAGACCTAGTAATAATGCTCTAGACTCCCTGATTCCTTCAAAATCATAAGTACTTCTTACAGATAGCGCATCATAACTATCACAATTTAGGCCTATTCGTAATGATTTATTTTTTGTATAATTTTTATTGGTTTTTTTCGAAAATCTTGAAATGGTTGCAAAAAATCGATGCTGATCAGTACACGTAACTGTTATATATTCTTCTGTTTTTCCTATTTGAAAAGTATATTCACTACACTCTTGCAAACCATTATTAAATATATTACTAACCTGCGCTGGTTTAGCCACTTGATCTTTATCTACGCCTAATACATAATCCCCTATTTTAATTTCTTCGATTTTTTTAGTGGAAAAATCTGCCATACGAATCAGTGTACCTTCGGCTAAGCAGTGCTTCGAGCTCAAGGAGCCCTGTGTAATTTGCTCAGAAATGGCTTGACCGGCAGTGATACTAGGATTTTCCCCTGACACACTTAATCTATTTTTAGCTGTCTGGCCTACATCATAAGCGTATAAACTACCATCGCCGGGCCCGCCCACTATTGGCGATCTAACAAGAATATCATTTATTTTCTTGTTTTGTAAATCTTTAAGAACTGCATCCGTGATTAATGTATTTCTTTTGTAACCCCCAATGGGGCTGGCTAAATATCTACCAACGTTACCATTATCATCTGCCGTGGCTGGCAGGCCAGTATTAGGTTTAAATCCTCCGGCCGTTGCATCTTGTGCAGAAATAACCCCTTTATGAGCTACCTGGGAAAGCTGTTTCGCCAAAAATCCAGCATCGGCGACTTGGAGCTTCGTATCGACTACTCCTTTTCTAGCCCCAAAACTGCCCGCCCAATATTCAAATAGATTTAATCCTTCACCGTAATTATGCATTACTGGATACGGAATTGGATTATCGCTCGAGCCTGTATATAATCCATCAAACCCTACTCCGGCAGAAACAGCGAATGGATTTCCTTTAGCGCCACTAGCCCGTAATAAAGCGAGCGGTGATTCATCCGCCTCTAATGTTTCAATAAGCTCTTTACGTAAAGCTTCTCCGCCCTCCAACATTGTCTGATTAACTAACTCGTCTTTTTGCCGTGAAGTTAAATTATCGTTCTCATAAATCTTCTTCAGCTTAGCATTAATTCTTTCCCTGTGCTTTTTTGTTACCTCTGGCGTAGTAACTAAATCCGAAGCTAAACTATAGCCTCCTGACCGTTGCGCAAAGGTAGCGCCCAAACGACCTAGCTTACCAACTATCTCGGAATATTTCTCTGGATTTTTAGTTGCAATATCTTTAAGAAGTTTTTGCATGCCTTTTTTATCCAAGACACGGGTATTGTCACGGTATTCTGGCGGCAAAATTTCATTGATTAATAATTGTCCTGCTGTTGCCATAATTTAATTACGGTAAAGGTATATTAATTGTTCAAGTAAATCTTCGTCTTTTGTCTGATTTGTTAAATAATTTAACGACTCTGCAGACGGTTTCAAGTTTTCATAAGTTAAGGTAGTAGCTCCGGCAGTCGGTGCTGCCATAGTACTGTAATCATTAACTGGGCAAGTAACACATAAATTCCATGTCTTTTCGCACATAGTCTGGCCGCCAACTGACCAACGACCTCTTACTTCAAAACATTCTTTTAACGTATCATAACAACGATAACCATCTGGCGCAAATACCGGAACAAACTGCCCGCCGCCCGTCAAACGCACGGATGAGGGAGAAACCTCCCAGCTGCCACAGTCCGTGTACGGCACGATGTTTAAATAAATAAGCCCTAAGTCATAACCTCCATATGCATTGGCCGCACACGGATTATACATGCTGGAAAAATCATAATCATCGTATTCATCGCTGGGCGGAATAGGCCCTCCTTGAATTGGCGGGCAACTTGACCACCGCAAATCCGCCTGACACATATCACAAATATCTACGGCTACATTGTGATGTCTTCTTGAGTTTTCTATAATGCTTGTGTCATTACTATAAATGAAAGTTTGATTTCTAAAGTTATTTGAAATTTCACTAGCTAAATAGTGCCTT